>JACCDY010544444.1_pt1 | contig 134443 bp, 139 predicted proteins | sample 7446391 | NCBI WGS metagenome assembly JACCDY01 (sample SAMN15323451, study PRJNA562643) | freshwater metagenome | isolation source: river surface water | place: USA:Blue River Watershed | collected 2017-08-18 | reverse complement strand
GTAAATTAAATCACCTGTTTCATAGAATGAAAGCGATTTAGATAATTGTGTAGGACGTAATGATTTTTCAAATCCTCTTGATTTATTATATTTGCTGACATTATATAAATAAGATATGCGGCGTTGTGTAACATTTCTTCCATTTACTTTATTTTTATATATACCTTCATTGCCAAATTCTTCCAAAAATTTACCACTTAATAGTAATTTCCATAATTTTTCCTTCATTGACTCTTCATTGAAAGAAGAACTCTCTCCTGCACCACCTCCTTCTCTTTCATAATCATATATTAAATTTTCTATTTCATGCTTAATTACACCACAGGGAAAACCTGCTGTAGCCATATTTAAAATATAAGTATTTTTTGGTACAACAATCATTTGATTTCCAATAGTTCCATGTGCACCAATATATACTGTATTCCAATTTGTTTCAAACTCTGAAAAATCAGAAGGAACAGGGAGTTTATTGATACTTCCACCATGAAGTCTTTTATTATGATAACGTGATCTACTTCGCTTTACAGTTTTTCCAAATTTTTTACGAAACATTCTAGTTTATAATCTGAAAATTTAATAATTACCAACGACAGACAACTCAATATTTAATTATTTATTTTAATAAGTAATTATTATATTTATAATTATAATAATTAATAGTTAAATTTATATTTTGTCTTATAAATAATTAATACTCTTCACCAGCATTGACAACACGAACACGACGTGTCAATGGTTCAGATTCATCACTGGCCAGCTGCCCCTTCATCTGAAGCTCAATAAGACGACCATACATGAAAACACTGATAACTGCCATTCCTGCGATCAGCAGAGTCAAGATCCAGGACCAGGCAGTGCATTGACCATTTAGCACACAGTTCATATTATAGACTGTGAGGTAGATACTTGCCAATGACATAATTACAACATAAATACTGGTATACACCTGCTTCTTAAGAACATAGAAGACTAAAGCAGTCATAAGGGAAAAAAGACTGGTTATTGCAACAATCTGTTCTTGTACTGATTCAAGCATTCTAGTTCATACCAATAGTTTCTTCAACAACTTTCTGCAAAGTCTGAGCCTCAGTGGTCTTTTGATTTACAACACGACGAACCTCTTCACCCTTCAAAAAAAGACGTGTGTAAAGAATAAAGATGCCCATTGCATAAAGAGTCAAGATCACAGTAAGAAGCCAGCTATATGTTGTGCATTTACCATATATTACGCAATGAACTGTATAGAGATTAATGAGCAAAGGAAGACCAGCAAATAAAAGGAAGCTGCCGGATTTACGCCCTTCGCCCTTTAATAAGTAAAAAAGCGCTCCTGCAAAAACGGCAAGTAGTGTTGCTGTACCTAAGATCTTAGTCTGAGTACTCTTGAACATATTCTAATATTTAGTCTTATGCTTTTTTGACAGCCTCCAGCCATTCAGTGCGAAGACGGCGGAAGATCTCCGCACAACCACGTGCTGCTGTGGCTAACGCTTTACGCGCTGTCAACTCTGATGCATCCTGAACACCAATAGTGAGCTTCATAACATCTGTCAAAGGATGGGGCACACAATAGCCGGCGTAATTAACAGGTTCCAGATCCGACTCCACTGATTCATTTTCAATGAAATTTTCAACAATATAGGTTTGCAAAGTGTTTCCAAGAGTGTGATCATGACCCTTGAAGAAGAAGTCATAACCTGCCATACTCATTGTAGTTCTCTGAATTGTAAGACCTTCTGGTAGTTCGCCTGAATCAGCAGTAGCATAGCGCATAAACATTGCCTCGGCGACCTCACATGCACGACGCACAATATAGGCAACTGAGAGGACACCAACAGTTTCAATAGTAAAATCATAACTGAAAGGTTCACCTCGTTCATCTTGGAGATAACAACGTGCAACCTCCATTGTATTGAATTCACGTTCCAACTCTACACGGCGAGTCTCATCAGCTTGAATTTCAGAAACCGACAAATTCTTGGATTGCCCGAGCCAACGCTCAAATACCTCCTTGAGTTTTGCAGGATCAGAATCAGGTGTATACACATATGAACATTGACTTATAGGACTAAATGTTGCATGCTCACGACCAGTGCTGATAGCAGCCTTGGCACGTAGCTTAATTGCTTCACCTTTTGCTTGTCCGAATTGTTTACCTTTGAGAACAGCAATGAGTGCAGTATCACCAGTCATAGGATTCGCCGGAAAGAACTTATCAGTTGCAACACGAACAGGCTCCTGTTCTGAAGAAATCTGCTCATAGACCTCAAAATCGCTTGCACATACATCTCGTGGGCGATCAGTTTCATTCTTGACATCCAGTACAAATGTATAGTTTTCTGGATTAAATGCAAGTGGATCACGAATCGCCAGAGGCAAAAGACCAACACGATGAGCAAGCATTTCATTGGTTAAAGGAGTGTCGTTGTGTTCTACTACAACATCACCTGTACGACCCTTAGCATCAATGGAAGCACGGAAACTGGCTGTTTCAACCCAAGTTGTAATTACACGGCGCAAAGTATTGGCATAGCTAACAGTGAGTGGTGCTAGGGTGAATCCGACTGTATTACGATCAATTGGACGGACTTTAGAAAACGACATTTATGAATCTATCTACTTTCTAGTTATTCATGTTCGTCAATTTTATACTGGCTTGGCTTCCAGGCAAAGCCTTGTCTCAACGCGACATAAACAGGGTTTTGTAAAACTGTTTTCTTTGCAGGTAACAATGCAACAAGGTAATCAGCGTCATGTTTGTTTTGTAAGTCAAAAATGTCCATGGTCCATTGCTTTTATTAAGGAGCTTCAGCGTACCCCATTTGTTAATGAAGTTCGTTTTATAAATGTTGATCCAAGTCCAAGTCGCCCACAACTTCCTGCATGGCTCAAAAAGGTTCCGACACTGGTTGTTGCTGGAGAGCCCGAACCACGAACAGATGCTGAAGTAATGAATTGGCTTTCTTTGCGCCGACTACAAGAACAATCGGCAGTACCTCGTGGTCCTCCGGCACCTGGTGTTAGTGCTCCCAGTCAGGTTCAAGAATCAGTTCCCGGTGAGCCTGAGCCATTCATCATGAGTGAAATGGGCGGACGTGGACGTGACTTTTACAGTTTTGTTGATCAAGATACATCCACTGGCGGAAATGGTGGTACAAAGATCCAGCATAACTTTGAATTTTTAGGTGGACAAGGACTTGCGGGTGGTGGTGGCTCATCTGCGCCACCTGGTCCCAAGAAAAGTAAGCGTGAAGAGATGTTTGATCAGCAGATGGAGCGTTATGCACGTGAACGTGAGGCTGGTATGCCGAAGGTGATGCCTAGGCAATAGTGGGTGGGACATGCTGTCCTGCCTCAGCGGTTTAAAATTTCATCAAAAGATAATAACTAAAGAAGAATGTCAGTATTAAAAGCTTTTAACGAGCAACTCCTACGGTTTTTTGAGGAACTTCAAAGTACCTATCCCGAGGAGCGCGATATCAGAATGGCCGTTGATGCGATTTCAAATGCAAAGAAAATTAATCCCCGACTTGTTCTTGATCTATTCTATGAGCACGTCTATAAAGATCATGCGCAATCAATCTATGCAAAAGATGTACCCACAATCATCAATGTAGTTAATGAGAAAATTAAGACACAATTCAATGATATGATGGTGGCGCTTACTATTTTTAATAAGCATTGGTATTCAATGACACCTGGTAATCAAGAAACTATTATTCAGTATCTAGTTGTTCTTTGCAAGTTATGTGAGCGCGCAAGGGCTTAGGCAAAGAGCTTAAAACATATATTATAACTCAAATTTTGATATAAAGTATATTAAAATTTGCGTCTATACACCTAATTTTAAGAAATAATATTTCACAGATTGAAGATGGCAAGTGAGCTTACATCTGTATTTCATTCAAAGTATGATGAATTCTGTGATGATCTTGTTGCATGTTTACCTGAATTTGAGGCGAATATAGCAGCAGCGAAGGCCTTAACTGCAGAGCAGCGTCTTGCCCGTTTCAGTGATGAGGTTTTGCCTAATGCCGCTCCTAATCGTGATCCTGCTGTTTGTCCGGCAACAGTTCTTCCTGGTGTTAGTATTACACCTGAGATCTGGTCTGAACTCAGTGGCCAGACTAAATCTGCTATTCAGGAATATTTAACTCTTCTTGCAATCTCTTGTCTTTTTGAAACTGGAAAGGGAAAGGATTCTCCATTTTTCAGTCAGGCAGATGGATGGATGGATGACTTCATGAAGAATATGAAGACAAAGATGTCTTCCATGGACTTTGAGTCAATGGCAAAGAAGATGGCTTCACTTTTCGGTTTTGGAGGCTCCCCAGGAGCCGATGGTCCAGCGCTTCCTAAACTTCCAGAGAAGTTCTTGAAGGGACATCTTGCAAAGCTTGCTGAAGAGATTATGCGTGACTTCAATCCTTCAGATCTCGGTCTAGATGAAGAGACTATTAAGAAGTGTGAAGCAGATCCATCAAATGCTTTCGGAATTCTTATGGAAATCTATCAGAAAAATCCGAATTTCATTATGAATTCGGTCCAGAAGATTGGGAAGCGTCTTCAGGCCAAGATTCAGAGTGGTGCTATAAATCCAGCCACAATTGTTGCAGAGGCTGAAGAGCTTATGAAGTCATTTTCAGAGAATCCGGCATTTGGTGATCTGATGGAGACTTTCCGTGGTATGTTCTCTATGGATGAGCTCACGAAGGCACCTGGGCAAGTTGGTGTTAGTGCTCGTCGTGCTCTGATCAATGAGCGCCTTAAAAAGAAGTTGGCACAGCGTCAAGCTGGTGCTACTGGACAGCCTGCACAAAATACAATTGTTCGTCCATCTGTGGCTCAGCAGCAACCAACAGATGATAGCTGGATGAATGAACCCGCATCTGGTCAGCCAAGTAAAAAGAAAGGAAGAAAATAGGTATAAATGATGAAGGTTAGCCCATATTTAATTTTTATAACAATAATACTACTTATTGTGACTGCCTATATATTCTATAAGCAAAATGCAGCACGCGGAGTAGTCAAAATAGAGGATGCATCGGCAGTTCTTCCAGAACAACATGAACCTCTTCCAATTGTGACAGAACCTCCCATTCATTTGCAACCGATTATTGAAGAGGCTCCTTCGGAGTCTTCCATGGAGGGTTTTGTTGGCTCTGCGGCAGCTACGCTACCTACACAAGCAAATCCTTTTATGAATGTTCTTATTCCAGAGATTAAGTATGATCCTTTGAGACCAGAGGCTGCACCAATAGATGAACCGCAAGTGAAACAAGAGCTTGATGATTTCTTTCGCGTAAATTTCTTCAATGATCCGACGGATGTCTTCGGTAAGTCTCAGGATCAACGTCAATTTATAACAATGCCTTCAACATCAATTCCCAATGACCGCGAGTCATATCAGAACTGGTTATACAATATTGTTCCTCTTAACTGTAAGGCTGGTGGTCGTGCTGCATGCTTGCCCGGAACAGATGGTGGCCCAATTACGAGCTTGAATCAGAACTTCTAGTTCTAATTGCTGCGCTGAATCAGAACTTCTAGGCGCTACGGCTCTTGCTTTTACTCTTGCGCTTGAGTTTTTGTGTTGTTATTGAAGCACCTTTTCTACATTTAAAACGTTTTAGAGTCCGACCACGTGACTGTAAAATGGATTTAACACAAATTCCAATTGCCGGCGCCTCACCTTTGGCTAAACCGCCAAACTTTGGTGCAACTGCTTTGATACAACGACAAAAATGCGCAGCGAGCTGGGGATTTCTTCTACGAGTTTGTTTCTTCATTATATATTAATATATTAGAAAAATGCGACCGTGGCCCTGTATTTTGAACTATGATCCACCTCTCATAGTTCATAATGAAGATGATGACCGACCTCTTAATGATATTATTCTACCAGAATCAGAATTAGATTTTAATTATATGCATAGACTAATTGCAGAAGATCAAGGTATAAATGTTCTTGTTGGTATTCTTGATTATGATATATTAACTGACTTATATACTGTATATGAAATTTATTCTGGTATTAATAAAATAGTTTCAATTTATTATGCAGATATAGGTGTTTTGCATCCAACAGAAGATCTAAGAGATTTATCCGTTTTAGAATCTAATGAAACAAATATAATTCCAAAATTTTATATTGGTAGTTTTGTAAAAATTGTGTTCTATGGCCATGATGATAGATATTGTTTTAGATCAGCACGCCTAGAAAATATAGATGGAGATAATTATGAAGTTAGATTATTACAACCCATGGAAGATGAACAACTTGTATTTAATGTTACAAAAACTGATATTTCCAATTTTAGATCAGATGAATATATATTAGAATATTTAAATTTTATTGAAACAGCTGCACCATATTATTATAGGGTAAAACCCTTAATTAGTCCGCCACCATTTGATCCAGAATTCAACCCTGAATTATTACTGGGATTAAAAATGAGATTTAATCAACAAATTATTGAAAAAATTAGAAATATAGGTATTCAACCATATTATCGTGATAGTATTCCTGACTTTTATAATACACTTATAAAAAAAGGGGCATTATGTTTTTTAAATAGGGGAGATTTTAGAAGAATAGTATTTGTTCTTGATTATTTAGTTATTTTAGATAAATATGTTGTTAGATATGTTCATGAATATTGTGATCCAACATTTTTATATGTTAGACCTGAAGAATTAGTTTTAATTAATCCTAATGAATATAGACATGGTCAAGATAATTTATCACAACAACTCAAAGATGTAATTGCAGAGGAAGTAGCACATTCATATTCAAGTATTAATGTAGCAATTCCAGGATTAGACCCACATCCACCTGTAATTTTTAATCCAGATAATATACAAAATAGAATTGTACCTTCTGGAGTTGAAGTAGGAGATATAGTAAATGTTTATTGTGATAATAATAGATCAAGTGTGGCTGCAATTATTATGGAAATTTTACCAGACTTACAACAAAATGGTGCTTTACGAATCCCTAAATATAAAATAAATTTACTATATCCTAAGAAAGATTTACCTAGTGAGTATATTATTGATATGAGTAATTTAAGATTAATACGAGATGAACAAGATATTCTATATAATTATTTTGTTGAAGATTATAATATATTAATTAATAGACAATATATACGTCCAAACAAATCAAATCTGTTTATTGATAAAAATATTATGAATATATTATTAATGACTAAATTAAGAATTAAAGAAGTTAGATATTTTGTTCATGGACACGACCCAATATTTATGGGTCTTGATGTATTTAATCAGGATAATGAAGGTTTAGCTGAAGAACGTCAGCTTCAGATTAAAATTAGTAACGAACGTCTAAAATATCAAGATCAGAATCAAATGATTAATAAATTAAATAGATTATACTTTAATCAAGAACATATTGATGCATACTATGAGATGCTACGTATTGAGCATCAAAGAAGGATGATTGAAGAAGGGCGGTTAATACAACAAAGACGAGAGCAGAATGAAAGACAAAGACGAGAGCAAAATGAAAGAGAAAGACCAATAAGAGAAGCAAGAGAACGAGAACTGCGTATACAAAGAGAAGCAAGAGAACGAGAACTGCGTATACAAAGAGAAGCAAGAGAAACAATAGAACGAGAACAACGCATAGCCCACTTTAAAACAGTTGCACGCAAAGCCATTACTGATTTTGATATTAATAATCCTCCTCAAGTTATTGAACAGATAGTAGGTATAAATTGTATAATGTCAGCTAATGATATAAGTCAATTACCGCCATCAAATATATGGATGGGTTGGGATAAAAATGATTATGTAACTTTACATACTGATAATATATTTAATGGTAATTTATTAGAAAGTTATTTTTGTCCAATTTGTTTAGGATGGGGACGAAGATCAAAGGGTTGTTTATATTTAAATCATAGCTGTTCATTCAGCGGATGGTTTCATAAGCATTTACATGCACGTTTTGCAGAATACGGTAAAGTTGCCACATGTGTTGATTGTTGTAGAATTACTTCATGGGGTCAAGGTGCTCATAAACATTTTAAGTTATCTCCAGTGAATAAAACAAGCAAAACTACTTATGAGTTTGGATATGTAATGGATGACAATTGTTTGAGAGCAGGTGGCGGATCACTTTTAGAGAAAGCCGCACGTATTCAAAAAATGGCAGATATTCTTTTAGAACTTATGCCTCAGCGTGGGAAAATTACACAAAATGAAGTGAAAGTTAAAGTTGTTGAAGGATGCTGGCTTGCATATCCACAATTATGGACAGATCCTGATTTCCGTGAGCGCGTATTTACTTTGTTGAGAGATCAACGTATTGTTTTCCCAGAAGAACTTTTATTTGATGCAAAACCAACTAGTAATGCAAATAATTCAAAATCATATAATACAACATTAGCACAAGCTGGAATACATTATGAAGCACCGATTGTACGTAATATGCAAACAGAAGAATATAATTATCTTGGTGCTATCGGTCCTAATAATAATACACCTATAGTTCCAGGAATTATTTTGCGTCATAAGAGCCGTGATGCAGATGGTAATTTTAGTGGATCAGTTATTGAACATCCAATTATGGGAGCAGTAACTCTCCCTTGGACATTAACAAATTCTGGATACACTGGTAAGTGTCCATTTTATGACATATGTAATGGTCTAATATGGCCGCAAGAAGCTGAGATCGCAGCAAATTTGTTAAAAGAACAATTTCCTGATAGTCCAGATAATTTTGGTCTTACAGATGATTATGTTTTAAATTATAAAAGAAAATTTATAGAACTTAATCCAAATTTGTTTACGGATACTGTGCAAAATGCACCCGAAGGTGCAGCAGGAGGTAGAGAAGGAGGCGGAGCACAGGTTGGTGGCGGCAATGCCACAGATACAGATAGCATGTATGTCCATCTAGTTGATGAAACATGTGATTTGCCTTCTCGCAAAGTAAAGACCACAAAGGGTGGTACTAGACGTAGAGGCAAGGCCAAAGGCAAGACCAGAGGTAATGGACTCCGAGGTACTCGCACAGAAGGTTCTCGCCAGGCAAAGCCTGGCTCAAAGTCCGAGCTCCCAACAAAAGGTTGGGAGCGAGGTTGCAAAAAACGCCGACAAACAAAAAAGAATTAATATAATAAACAGAATGAGCAACAAGTTTGACCTTAATCGTCTCACGCATGCACGTGATGATGCCTGTGGAATTCAATCCTTCTACGCCCAATCAGTCGGCCCCGGTATGTATATGACAACTAACCTTGTCCCTAAGGCATCCGGCGTCAATCCCCTTTCTGTTGATCAGATCAATGTCTATCCCCGTGAAGGCTACGGCTACAACAATCGCGCTATTGATTCCGATTCAATGCTCCGTAATCAGCCCGTCTTCAACTCCCATAAGTGTAATATTCGTAACCAGAGTCGTCCCTACCTCACTGTCCCCTTCATGGGTAATGGCCGTGGTAATGCTGATATTGAGAGCCGTCTGCTCCACTCTGAACAGGTACGTCTAGGTAAGGAGTGTGGCACTGTCACTGAACAGTTCTTTGACCAGCAATACACTCCTCAGATCCCTCTTCTTGCCAAGTATATCCAGAACCCTAATAACTTGGTCCAAGAGGTTGCCAGTGGTGGAGGCTGGATTCGTGGTGGCGTGCCGACGCGCAGTTACATCCGTGACATCAATTGTTAATAGAGTTTATATTATAACCCCAAAATTCAAGTTTTTCTACATTAATAAGTTTTGTTAGCTATAATATAATTAACAAAATTTATATTTGTATCCCTATGAGATAGTAGAATGCAGACCCGACACTTACAAACAAATGTTTTAAAACAGACTTTTGATCAGCAATTCAAGCTTCTTCAAACGGCACCATGGGAGCGCAAAGAGAATCCCCAGAACTATGATCAGCTTGAGAGTCAGGTAGTTAATCCTGATCCTCGTCGTCACATCCTAGGTATTGTTGGTGGAAATCAGGTCGCTCCGGTCGCTGGCTCTTTCTATAATATCGTTAATCCTCAACAGGCAGATGTTGAATCTGATTTACGGGGTATTACACGGCCTATCACTAAATGTCCTTGGCGTGATTACCAGCCCCAGCCTATTGGTGATTCAGTGATTAATCGCTACAATCCGAAGAATAATTTCACGGTTGATGCGACATTAATCCCTCTTCCTGATTACCAGATGTGGCCTTATGCAGCTACATATCAACCTGAACCGCTTGTTAAGGAGACTTGTGGGCGCCCTGAGAAGTATTAAAATAAAAAAGTTGAAAGTGAATTTACATCAAATCAATAGTCAAAAATTGTACAATTATCAACATGGCATACGAACGAGATCCTATTGATGATGCATTGAGGCCCTACGTAAAAGGTGAGCTTAGGCCACTTATATTTACTGGTCAAGAGAAATGTCATCCATTATTTAATTTGGCTGTGACACTTCACAACCATTATCGTAATATTGGAAGATCACGTCGTATGGGCGATGCGCCCATGACGGAAATTACTGATGAGAAGCTTTTAGCTGCTCTTCAGCGATACATTCCAACATTTACAGTACAACCAACAGCAGATGATGTGTTGGCTTTGGCAATCGCCCTTGCAGCACAAAATCTGTCTGAATCATTGGATTTCCTACTATCTACCTATCCAGGTATTGACATGTATGGAAGTTCGCAATTTCCAGATTGTCTAAGTCCATTTATTCGTCAACACATATATACCAGTCATAATACAATCTATGAGGCTGCATTAACTGGTGGCTTGAATATTATCCGAGTTTTACTCAAACATGGACTAGACATTAATAAACAATTGAGCTTTCCAGGCTGGCAACAAATTAAGATGAAAACAATGTTTCATGCTATTTGCAGTTCCTGCCCAGATGCTCTTGATCTTCTAGATCACCCTGATACCACCCAACTTGATTCGGATGGTTACACAGGCCAGTATTACTTGCTTTACAAAGATGCAAGTAAGAATTACATTTCCCGTCTATATGAGCGCACACACTTTGATATTAATGCGCGCTATGACGGACTTACATTACTTGAGACCGCGATCAGAGATCGTAGAAGTGTCTCATCTAATACAATTTGTCAATTGATTCTGTGTGGTGCTGATGTGCGCCTACCGAACAGTAAGATAAGTGAAACTATTCTGCATTATGCACTCAGCTGTGGTATGACATTTAAACAGATTGAAAAAAGCATTGCAAGACAAAGAGCCCTAGGTTTTGAACCTCAACCTGAGACTCAACAACATTATATTTATCAGAGACGCTCGCGACTTATGAGCGTTCTTCTGGAACATCCCGATATTGATATTAATGCGCGTAATCACTTTGGTGAAACGGCCCTTATGGTGGCTGCCTCCAATGGTGATTGTGAATCTATAGATCTATTACTTGGACGAGCTGATATTGACAAAAAGGCTCGCGATATTTATGGGCATACTGCTTTGCAGAGAGCAAAATTAGCTCTCATGGCAGCAACCGATCCAATAGCTATCCAAGATATAATTCATAAACTTGCTACTTAAAGCTGCAAGTTGCACAGATAAAAGTAAAAATATTTTTTGTAGTGATCAAACATCTAAATTATACCTATAAGCCAGGTAGAGATGGCTGAAGCAATTGTTAAAGTGAGACAACAGAATCAGACAAGAACCAAATGGGACGACTTCCGCCATATGGATGATATGAGAATTACCAGTTATGCTGGGCGTTACTATATTAATCCTCCGGCGGCCAATTGTCCCACAACCTATATGGTTAGCCCAACCACACGTATTCAGAAGAATGGTGACTCTTGGCCAGTTGGTCAATGGCGCACGGACGTAGAATCAGATCTTCGTGGTATTAATCGTATGGGAAATCGTATTCGTGCAGGTGATTATCCTGGTGTCTGTCCTGATGGTAAGGAGCGTCTATATCACCCGGCGACCAACTATTTCAATAATTTGCCGTTGCAAAATGCTCCCGACGCCAATATTCCTATGGTCTTTAATCGTATTGACAATGAGGCATGCACTTTACGCTGTACAGGCTGGAATCGCTGGGACTCATTGTTCCATAATCCCCAGGAAACATTTGAAACACCATTTGATTATTTCATTCCTACACGTGATCTTGATAAGGAACGCTGCAAGACACATGGGCGCCCTCACTGATGGCCCATGCATGATGCGACACGCTAATACACAATAAGATGATCCAAGTAAGAATAGATATGGAAGTAGCTGTTCTTGGTGGCTTAGTAAGCCTTGGATATGCAATGTCAAAGTTTTTTGATGATAAAAAGATAGTTCGGCCGCGATCTGAAGAGCAGGAAGAGGCTCAGTTCAAGGCAAAACCTTATTTGGCACCTATGAAGTTGGAAGGTTTTCAGAATCCTGTCCACGCTCCTGGAAGATCACAGATTCCAGCACCAAAGCCCACGAGACCACAATATCCTAGCCCTTCACATTCACTGAAGACATCTGTTGTTGATTTTGCTCCAGAGCTAGATATGATGTATCGCCAGCCTAATGGACAGACTTATCCTTCAGAGCCAACTGCTGGTCCTCAGGGTACTGCTTTTGGTTATGCAACACAGAGGCCTCCTCTTGCTCCGGCACCACCACGTGGTGGACCGCAGCCAGAGCCTTTAGAAACACAGGCTGCAATGGTTGAAATGCGATCTGATGGTGTGGAGTCAGAACCAGTATATGTTGAAGGTAATTATGTTGTAAGTCCCCTCTCAGGGGAACGTATTCCTGCTGAGCAGTTCCGTCATAACAACATGATGCCATTCTTCGGTGGTCGTGTTAAGCAAAATATTGGACCTCAGACTAATACAAGTATCTTAGACACTTACACTGGTTCTGGTACAACACAGATCTCAAAGCGCGAGGTTGAGACTATGTTTGATACAGGTCAGACACCTTTTGGAAATCCTTTCGGTCTTGAGGCAAATGCGGAATTTATTAAGTCGCGTATCAATGATCCACGTGCTCGTAATGGTGAAAAGCCATTTGAGCCTGTTCGTGTAGCTCCTGGTATTGGTGAAGGTTATGGAACACTTGGCAAAGGCGGTTTCCAGCAGTTTGAGGTTGATGAGATCATGAAGCGTGCTATGCCGACCACTGATAAGCTCCGTGTCGCTGATAATCAGAAGCTCACCTATGAGACACCTGTTGTTCCTGGTCAGCATTTCGTGGCTATGGCAGCTGATAATAGCGGTGAGGTTCGCAAGAACAGACCTGATACTTTCTACCAGAATCAGAACGGAGAGCGTAACTTAGTCACTACAGGTCAATATGTGGCTGAAACTACTCGTCCTACACAGCTTCTCAATTATGCTGCGCGTCCCGAGACAAGTGACTATCGTATTGTTTCTGGTGCAACTGCACAGGATTCATTTGAAGGCTATGTTACTGGTTCTTACCGCACACCTATGACACAGCAATATGGTGGTGCAGGATTCCGTAACGTGAAGATGGAAGACTATTACACGCCAAATCCTGATGCACCAGAGGCTGATTATGGTAAATCCGCAATTGAGATCCGTCCTAATGAGCGTTTCTACACTGTTGATCGTACTGTTGGCCTCAATGTAGCTCAACAGGAATCTGGTCTTGTTACAGTCCATTATGGTGATGAGGCGCGTCCAACTTATCGTGGTGACACTATTGGAAATATCTATCAGGCAGGTGTTGCAACTGGTTATGCCCAGGGTGCCCCATCAGTCACTGTCTGGGATCCGTCTGATATTGCTCGTACAACTGTGAAGGAAGGTACAATTGACTGGAACTATATGGGTGTTGCATCTTCTGGTCAAGCCCCCAATAAGCTGAAGGTCTATGATCCTGATGATATTGCTCGTCCAACACAGAAGGCACAGCTCTCTGCTGCCCTCAGTTACACTGGTCCAGGTAATGCTACTAATAAGAGCTTTACCAGTCATGATTCGGCCTACAATATGCGCCTCAATCCCAATAAGGATCAGGTCAGTCGTTTGCGTAAGCCTATTGCAGGTAATGGTAATATTGCAACCTTTAATGGTGATATTACACAGACTAGTAAGAAGATTGATGCGGATGTTGTTAATGATCGTGTGAATGCTGTGAATCGTGTAATGGAGCTTACACCTGGTCCTGGAGATATTGGACAGATGAAGTTCCGTGTACCCCCACAATTAGATATTGGTCTGCAACGTAATACTCCTGAAATGATTTCAGCGGTTGAGGCAAATCCTTTGAATCAGTCTTTGCGTTTAAATGCAATCCATGATGAGCGTATATTAGCTTCTATGAAGCTTTAATGCAATGAGCACAGCCTCGTCTACAATTCTTAAATACTTTTAGAAAATGGAAAAATATTCCGAAATAGAATCATTAGAATTAATCCGTTTTTATATACGTGATGAATTTACAGATAAATTAAAAGAAAAGTGTAATATACGCAAACGTGAGTGTAGGGGTGGAAGTAGAGAATTATATCGTTTATTAATTAATTCTAAATCGGCCCACCAATATTTACAAAATATGGATAAAGATCATTTACAAATTGTTTCCGGTTTGGGACATACATTTATCCGTTACAAAGATGATAATTTTGGACGTTATATTTATATAGATCCTACTATAGCGCAATTTGTGCCATCATTTGATGGCATATTTGTAGGTACTGAAAATGAATTATATGAATTAATGAAACAACCAGGAACATTAAATATAAAAAATTACATTGAGGATCCTAAATGGACACGTAGAACTCATCCACCATTGACTATAGAACATACAATGATGCTAACTGGTGGTTCAGGCTCTAAGAGAGCTCCACTGGGGCGAAGAAAAACGCGTCATCGTAATAAACGTCGTCAAAAAAATACCCGTCGTTATGAAAACTAGGATAATCCTATGTGTGTAGAACCTAAGCGCCGCCATAAATAATCCAATAATATGAACTCTGATATACAACGAGTGCAGCCCCTTCTTATTTGTGGAGGGGCTGGAAGCGGTAAGAGTTATTGGATTCAACAATATGCGAAATCCAAAGGACTTGAAGTCCTTGTATGTTCTTGTCGTATTGATAGAACATTGCGTGAGCAGCGTACAAAGTTGCATGAATGGGCACATCGCCTTCAGCCATCTATTTTATGGTTGGAAGGAGCTGATGATTTAACACCAGAGGCTCAGAGTTTTTTGCGTCGGATCTTGGAAACTAATTCAGCTTCAATTCATTTTATTCTTGAATGTAGAACAATTGAATCTATTCAAGAACCGATTAAATCACGGTGTTCAATCAAAATGATTAATGCCCCAGAGAAACAAGATCTATTTAATTATGCACTCGGACTGGGTCTAACCGCTGCACAGTTTAATCAGGCTTATGATGCATGGCCATCATCAAAACGAACTTGGAGACAGGTACAGGGATTGAAGTTTATGATTGATAATAATATTCCAGTAACATACAATAATTTATGGAATAAAATGGAAAATGATTTTATTAATATGACTATGATGGAACAATCTGATTATTTGCGTTGTCGTCATGCTGGTGGTAATCCTCTGGCATTTGATGCGTTGAGAGAAGAAAGTAAGAAACTCAATGAAGAAAAAGATGGACGGTGATTCTAGCGCAAATGTGTATTCCGAGGCTAAAAGTGAGTATATGTTACAATTATGTTCATATTTAACTCCGGCATATTTTAATTTTTACCTTGATTTACTTGGAAAGGCGAAGGAGACCATGAAGGATGAGCCGAGAAAGTATTTATGGCAATTTCAGAACCTTTTAGCTGAGGTGGAAGATTGGAACATGGAGAAAGTTGGGCGTGAAGTGAATAATATTGTGCATGCTGTTGCACTATCTGGATGTGATTTCTTAGATGATCTTTTGACAGCCGTTTTTATTGCCCACACAAAAGTTTTGATGGCAATTCGTCTCAATAGTCGGCAAAAGAAGATTCAGATCACAGTTCCTAAATTAGATCATTTCCTTTTCAAGGTTTTCTGTGAATGCTCTCGTCTGTTATGGCAAAGTGCATATTTATTACGTGACAATATTGGTGGCATGGAACAGCAACAGAATTATAGACAGGTTCAGGCACTAATTGAAAATGGTATTAAAGCATCTATTCGCACATTAGTTCCTGTAAAGTCCTTGTTAAAGGACTGTATTAATCCTGGAGCTGATTCCGCTGTCCCTGAAGAAGATAGTGATAGTGATGATGATACTCCTGCAGAGGTTCCTGTGGAAGTTCCTAAAGAAGCTTCTATAGAAACACCTGCAGAGATTCATGTAGAGGCTTCTGCAGAGGCTTCTGCAGAGGCTTCTGCAGAGATTCCTACAGAGATCCCTGCAGAGATTCCTACAGAGATTCCTACAGAGATTCCTGCAGAGATTCCTGCAGAGATTCCTGCAGAGGCACCCAAAGAAGCGCATACAGAAGAAAAACTTGTTACTGAACTGCCGATTGATAAACGAAAGGTAAATGTTACAAAGCAAAATGTAATTGTTGTGGATGATGAAGAGGTAAAGCGAAATGTTAGTTTCAATGAATATGAAACAATCTTTGATATGGACAATGAAGATGGTCATCATATTCAACCGGCAACAAATCCAGAGCTAGAGAATAGACCTCCTGAAGAAGATGAAGATGAAGATGAAAGTTTGCAGATCTTAGATGATGAGGTAACTCCATTAACAGATGATGACTTTGATGATCCGAATGATCTTGGATCTGGAGAGGCTTTAGCATTTGATGATTTTGATGAATTAGGTCTCACTGGTTGATGTTTTTTTCGCATTTTCGTACTCTTTGCACGTCACAGAATAATGAATACATCATTGATGCTTTATGCCCTCGGGGGTGCAATTAGTTTTTGCATTTTATCAATGGCTGCAACCAAATATCGTGGAGATCAAATTCAGGCAAAACATATTGTTCGTGACACAACTGCAGGAGGAATCTTTACGGCACTAATTATTGCTTTAGTGCCTGATATGTTACCTCCTATTTCCTTACCAGAAGCAATATCAACTGTGGGAGAACAAGTTCAAAAGTCTGTCAAGTTTGATGACTATGAATTGCAGATTGGATATCCAAAGAAGAAGTAAATCTAAAGTCAACAAACAATTCATAAATAACTTTGAGTGGATAAGGAAATGCCATTAATAACAACTATTGAGGATCTGAGAAGAGCTTTCAGTTCAAATCTCTACATTGATCCTATGCAGCTTGATGAATCTGATAATACTCTACTTCATCATGTTTTAAAAGATCCTCAAGCGGATCAACTAACAATTCTACAGATTCTACGTCGTCATGTGATTCTTGATCATCAAAATAATCAAGGACAAACAATTTTTCATATTGCCGCAAAACATGCACATCCTGAACTTCTACAAATGATCCTGGATTATCCAGGTGAATTTTATAATAATGACTTATGTGAAACTAATTTACCTGATAATAATGGAAATACAATTTACCATTATGCATCAGTTGATAATATAGCAGTTCTTGGAGAATATAATTATGATATTAATGCAAAAAATAATGTTCAGATGACTCCTTTATTGGATGCAATATTTAAGTCAGAAGATAGTCGTGCAATTGCATTACTTGAAGCAGGTGCTGATATATTAGCAACAGATTCAAGTAGTAATAATGCATTTCATTATTGTATAACTAGACCTATAATAAATCATCGGATTTTGGATATGTTATGTAGTACGCCTCATTGTCCAATTAATAAGAAAAATATTTTGGGTAATAGTCCTCTAGACTTAGCTATAATAAATAATAATCAAGAGCTTGTTAATAAGGTTTGGCAAACATGGGCATTTAGTGAAAATGAATTGCAGAGATGGATAAATAGTCCACATCCAATGGCAAATTATTTGCGCATACTTGCAGAATCAAGAAGATCATTTAGAAGTCGTTTCATCTAGATCATCTGAGTCGGTTTCAGTAATTATTGGCCAAGTTTTAATCGCTGCAGAGCTGGCAGCACGTGCAGCTTTACCGCGCCATTTAAATTGTGAGAATGCACGATGTTTGAATTGTTCTGCAGGAATTGCATTGCAAATGTGCTGTCCAATATGTATATATAAATCAAATCCTGTAAAACGTTCATCATCATTTTCATCGTATAAAACAGTCTTTCCTTCATCATCAATCATCCATGACCACATCATATCTGCAAGAGGACTAGTGTCTTTGTCTTCCTCAGGATCATAGCCAGGATACAATGATTCAAAGAGACTGACAGCGAGGCGACACAAATCAAATGATTGATTGGGTGCAACAGTTGATAACTCGGGATCTTTAATAGGTCCCCAGTTATATTGTCCCCATGCATCTTGTCCAGTTTCATAGTCCGTGCTAATAAGTTGAATACCACCAATCTCTGCTGTTGCACGCCCGAAGTCAATTAGCTTGAAGATCTTTCCATATGTTGGAACTTTATAGAGAGTTCCATCTGCAGATTTATAGTAAAGATATTCATCTGTTGTGGAAGTCCAAACAATATTGTTTGCATGAAGATCATTGTGACAGAAGTTGACATATTTTTGAAGAACTGATAGTGCTGCACAGATCTGGAATAACCAGGCTGACCATTGACGCTCTGCTTCCTGAAGACCGAAGATTCCTGAAGCGGCTGAATCGGTGTCGGATTCCGCATCAAGCATCTCACATAAAAGTCCATCCATTGTCCCTTCCGCTGCCTCCTGGAAGCATACTAATACAGGAATATTTTTACATTTTAGATAGATTTCTCCATTTGAATTTTCAAGCTCTTCCATCAATGTAATTTCTTCATTCTGTTCTTCATCGGCAACAACAGAATTATTATCAGAACTTTTTTTATTAATGACTTCAGGTTCTTCCAGAGAAAGGTCTTCCATATTGAAGGAGAATTCTTCTAGCTGCACTTGTGCTTCAGGAAAAGTTTGATCTCCTGTAGCATCTGATGGACTTTCTGGTGCGGATCTATACATTGAATCCGCCATAATAATCTCTTCTTCATATTCTTCATCATCAAATTGGTCTAACTCTTCATCAGACGGTTTTGTAATAACCCATTGCTTTACTTCATCACTAACATCTTCGCCATCAACTACAAGAAGTTTTCCATCTTCAGCATAAGACCAGAACCAACGTTTATTACGCAAAGTCTCATAATCATCAGTAATTCTATAAAGATAGTTTTCAGCTACTCCACAAACAGTCTCATAATACTTCACTGTTGCAGGTGTTAATGATCGGTCACCAATGCAACTTAGAATATAACAAATTGTTGCATCAACAGAGGCCTGATTGTAGCGACTAATAGCATGTTTTCTGAGCCGGTCACGATCAGATGCATCAGGTGATGGCATATACGATAATATATGTGATCGCTGCATGAATTCAAATGGATCAACGAGATGAATTATCTTAGAATAGACTTTTCCTTCATAGACCGGCTCCAGTGCTGCTTTTCTTGAGCGAAGATGTCCCTGCCAAATACGACCTGGAAGATCTTGGGGCGGCAAAGTAGCATCCAATATGTCATAGCCGATAAATCCACTATTGAGCGTTAGCGATTCCTGTGGAGCAAATCTGCGCAGACCTCCATGATATCTTTGGAAGTCATGAATGCCGGAAGATGTAAGGTAATTAATTATACCTGGTGATATATGTTCTTCATCCAAAATATCCTCCGGATTAATTTTGATTGCCTGCATTGTAATTCTGTTAATTAGCCTAAAGTTTGAATTGTGTCCCAACACGCATATTTTTTAGTCAATTTTAATTAGTTAAAATGGCACAATCTCTAAGTCTCAAGAAGTTTGATATGCGAATGGTACCACAAGATGCAGTCTGTGTTTTTATCGGTCGTCGTCGTACCGGTAAATCCACCTTGGTGCGTGATCTTTTATTTCATCACCAAAACATGCCTATAGGAACTGTTATATCCGGCACAGAAGAGTCTAACTCTTTCTATGGGAAAATGGTACCTCCAATTTTTATTCATAATGAATTTAATCCAACGATTCTGGCTAATTTTGTAAAGCGTCAGCGACTAATTGTTGCGCAAATGACAAAAGATATCAATGAAGGCAAGCGTTCTAATATTGATCCTCGTGCCTTCTTGATCTTAGATGACTGTATGTACGATGATAGCTGGACTCAGGATAAACATATTCGTTATCTCTTCATGAATGGTCGTCACGCCAAAGTGTTTTTTATTATTACTATGCAATATCCTCTCGGTATTCAACCGGCTCTTCGTACAAACGTTGATTATGTCTTCATTCTTCGTGAGCCTTATCAATCAAATCGTCAGCGCATCTATCAAAACTATGGAGCCGCTTTCCCTTCTTTTGAATTCTTCTGCCAAGTCATGGATCAATGCACACAAAACTATGAGTGTCTTGTAATCAATAACAATACACAGTCCAATAAGTTGGAAGATGCAGTATTCTGGTATAAGGCCGAGATGCATCCTGACTTCCGTCTAGGTGATGCACGTTTCTGGAATACTAATGTGGAGAGTTTAATGGAAAAAGAAGGTATGGGTGGTAATAATTATGATCCTAGTGCTAGTCGCCGTCTCAAAGGACCTTCTATCCAGGTACGGAAAACTGTTTAAGGGGTTCTCAGTCATAAATAAAGGCTTGTAACATTAGTAAATGGCAGGCAAATCAGGTCTTAGATTTCCAGTAGGTATATTTATATTAGTTGCATCAGCAATACTGTTATATTATGGTCTTCGCCATTTCCGTGAAGGTTTCATTAATGGATCAGCAGCAGGCAACCGATTTGCCCCTCGTTGTGGTGTAGAATTTCCGGCCTGTCCGACTGGTATGAGATGTATTAATGGTTATTGCGGAATCCCGGAGGCGCCTAAGCTCCCTCGTAACACTGGTTTGCCCGTATATCCATTAGAAAGTGGTGGTGATTGGGGTCGTGCATCATGGCAATTACCCGTGGGGCCCACAAATACCAAATAAAATGGTCTATTAGAAAGATGCGTATGTTAGGTAAAATGCGTAAGTCAACTATGACCCTACTCTTCATTATTGTGGCTGCAATCATTGTTATCCCTATGATTATGTCACAGCTCAAGTTACGCGCTGGCTTTGTTGATATTGGTGAATCAATCACTCTGCCTTCTGCCCCCAAGCCTATGGCCAATTTCGGATCTCAGTTCCTCCCTTGTCGCTCTGATGGAAGCGGACAGCCTTGCCCTGAAGGTACCTTCTGTGATGGTAGCAGCAAGGGCTGTGTTCGCATCGCTCAGCCTGGCGTCTAACAGCTTGGTGTTTAATTCTATGAAATTAAACAATAAACTGTTTTAGCACTTGCATAATTAAATTTTATATTTTATATGTGATTTAGTTATTCAAATCAGCACAATTATTCCGTTGAAGGCTTGGTAATAGAATTTGTTTTAGTTGCATTTGCAGCGGCAAGGGCCTCCATCTTGCGCTGCAGAACAAGATCAGTCTGATCAAAGAGACTTGCATTCGCCTCTGAGACATCGTCAGCGCCTGCACCGCCACCAACTGCTCCATGAATCTGGGCCGCAGGCTTCTTCAGACCCTTCTCCTTATAGAAGTTCTCAACATTCTCCTCATTCTGCTTGTAGCTCTGCATGAGGTTATTGAGCTGCTCCTGGGCGTAAACCTGATCCTTGATTCCGTTGGGGCTAGGATCCCAAGGGAGCCACTTACCGACCTCACCAAGAAGAATGTTATGGACAGAGTCAGAACGCTGTAGCTTCTTAGCACGCGCCTCAGCCTCCTTAGGATTTGCGAAGACACCACGGACCTTGAGACCACGAACAGTTGTCTGGAAATTGTTTGCAGAATGGAACTCATCCTCAAGCTTGGCACCATCACGAAACTGGAAATCCTTGAAGGCCTCATCAATTGCAACACGAGTGACCTCCTTCTTATACTTACGGAGATAAGTTTGGTACATCTCAAGGAAAGTCTCAACAGGTACGCGCTGCGCGCGAATCGTATCAAGAGCCTCAGTTGAGGCACCAGCCTTCTCAAACTCCTCAGTAATTGCATCTAGCTTACGATTGATTCCAAGGATAGTTGTTCCGAGGAACTCCTCAAGAGACTTGATCTTGAACTGGATCTCATAATCAGCAAGGAACTTCTCAAACATGAACTTCTCCTTACTCTGAAGGACATTCTCAGGACTGATAAAACTGAGAAGAACATACTTCTGGCTAGGAATCTCCGGATCCTCATCAAGATAGTCCTCACGAACACTATTTACGGCACTCATTTTGGTTCTAAACTTGTTAGATTAGAATTGTTTAAGCTTTTTCCTTGCAAGCTGCGCTGTTTTTTTCTCACGTAAAGATATAAGAAATGGACGGCTTCATGAGTGATTTGATCTCCCGCGTTGTTAAGTATCTTATTGAGGGTCTCGTCGTCGCTTTCGCGGCGATGCTCATCCCCAAGTCTCGCCTCAACATGGGTGAGGTGTTCGCCCTCGGTGTCACCGCTGCCTGCGTATTCATCCTCCTTGACCTCGTCTCGCCCGGCATTGGTGTTACAGCACGCCAAGGCGCAGGCTTCGGCCTCGGCGCCAACCTAGTTGGTTTCCCTATGAGAGCTTAAAAAATTTTCTGAAATTTTGTATTACAAATAAAAATTTGAAATATTGAAATTTTCACCACATTCAAAATTTTTTGTATTAAATGCAATAAATTATGGGTTAATTATTTAAATATCTAAAAGCATTTTATGACTCTGATCATAGATGAAAGCATATGAGAAGCCAGTAATATATACGCTCTCGCACCTTCTATTTGGTGCTTGGGCTGTATTATGTCCATCAATCATTTATGTTTTTGTGGCATATCAGTTGCTGCAATTATCACTTGGCGTCCGTTTCTTCGGTCTTCATGGACATGTACAGAAAGGAAACAATCCGGTTCATACTGCAAGAAAACTTTTTGAATTTGCAATAGGCTATCTCATTTTTTCACTTGGTAAAAAACTATTTATCGCATCAAAGTTGTAAGGCCTATAAAGCGAGCACAAAAATAGGATATGCCTGCACAAATGCTTTTATTAACAGTAAGTCCAGAATTCTTTGATATCAAATATCCGATCAATCCATGGATGCGAGAGGCTCATAAGGTGAATCATATGCGCGCTGCCAGTCAATATGATGGATTCCAGCGTATTCTTCGTGATCATGGAACTGTTTTTACAATTCCAGCGCCGATCCTAGATCCTGAAGCGGATCTTCCAGATATTATTTATGCCGCCGATGCAGCAGTTTTTCTTCCTGGTCTTCGGCAACCGACCGCAGTTCTATCAAATATGAGTCGTGCGCACAGAAGACCAGAGAGCGGTCCATGGGCCTCCTTCTTCCAGAGCTCAGGAATCAAACTTTTAAGACTTGATCGTGGAGAATTCTTTGAAGGCAGTGGTGAAGCAATCTTCACTCCTGACTTCAAGCGCTGCTTCTGTGGTTATGGAATTCGTACTAATAAACGCGGAGCCCTGGCACTCAATATTCTTATGGAACGTGAATATCGTCGCCAAGGCGTAGCCGATGCTAAACCGATCTTCCATATGATTAAATTGATTAATCCCAGATTTTTCCATCTAGATCTCTGTTTCCGCCCATTACCTGGAGGCCATGCTCTCATTCGTCGTAATGCAATTGCGCCTCATAGTATAGAACTCATTGAGGCAATTTATGGTCGCGACAATCTAATTGATGTGAGCGATGATGAGCCATTTGCATGCAATGGTGTTATTCATGAAAAAATCTATATGTGTGCATCTGGAATCACAGATAGGACAGCTAGGTCCATTGAACGAACTGGAACAAGCGTACTTACAGTTCCAATGACAGAGTTTGAAAAAGGAGGTGGATCATTAAAATGTATGGTTCTACCGATCCATTAAATTTGTCTGAGACAACATCCCATTTTTTCACAGAAATGTGCGACAAGTGGATCTACCCGATATTCATTAATATATTTAATTTCTTTGATGCCAGCTGCAAGCAGCAAACGACAGCAAATAATACAAGGATAATGGGTAATATAGGCACAACAGCCTTCACAGCTAACACCGCGGCGCGCACAATCTGCGATAGCATTTTGTTCGGCATGCACTGTGGCTTGTTCATGTCCATCACGGACAATACTGATATGATCTAGGCCTGGTAAGAAACCATTATAGCCTTGACTGATAATTCTATTATCACGGACTAAGAGGCAGCCGACATGGAGTCGTTCGCATGGGCTTCTAGTAGCAGTTGCTTGTACAATCTCTTTGAAGTATTGATCCCATGTTGGTCTTTCTGTCATTTGTTGGATCTATAATTAGTCAAGAAAGATCAATCATTTTTATTCGCGCCGTAAAAAATTGATATATTTATTCCAATGATCAGAAATTAACTACTATGACATCCAAGGTTATAACAAAAAATACTGATTTTGATTCACAACCATTTAAAAACTGTTGTTTGTGTAATGAAAAACAATCTGATGTGAAGCCTTTTGTAAAAATGGATGAATGTCTATGTGTATCAAAAAACGCAATTCATGCGCATTGTATGCTACTTTGGCAAAATATGAGTATGGAGTATTTAAATTATACTACAATAAAAACAAGATGTAGAACATGTTCAGCTCATAAGTCAAATGAATTGACTTTGAATGACACAATCTATAATATTAAATTAACTCAAACAACTCCACATTACAATAGCAATAATAATTTCTGTATTTATAGTCGTAAGAATTCCGATACTTTAACAACAATTGAAAAGTATAAAATTACAACTAGAAATAATTATTCTGCTAATAGTAATTATTCTACAAATACAGTTGTAATTCTATATGATCATGGACAAGTAAGTGATTACAGTAAAACTGTAACTCATCACAATTTTAAATATGAGGGACGTAGATATAGAAATGTTACTTCATATGAGAAAACAAGAATTGAGGTTGTACGTGAAAATACAAATTCAATAAATTGTATTGAAATGTATAAAGATGGAAAAAAGAATGGCGAGACTATTCTATTTAATCCAAATCATAAAAATTTAATTTCTGCCATTTTGCAATTTGAAGATGATAAAATGGAAGGAAAACAAAAGATATACGAAATATCCTATACAAATGAATTATATCTCTATGAAGAATATAATTGTGTAAATAGTATTATTGTAGGTCCATTTAAACGTTATAATCATGCAGGTAAAATAATTATTGATGCAAATTATGATGAAACAGGGAAACTATTATTTCCATACAAACAATACCACAATACTGATAAAAATAATATTATGGTATTGATCAACGATATTCCAGAAGAGCCGACAAAGATGCGTGTGGAGGAATATCATGAAAACGAACGAGTTAAGGCTAACTATATAAGAATGAAACCATCAAAGATGGTGAATATTAAATGGTATGACATTGAACGCGAAGAAGTCACATCCAGAATCTGTCCTCCATATATTGAGTATTCAAGTAAGGGGAATATTGTCCAAAAACGAGAATTAGATGCAGAGACTGGTTTTATCAAGATTGAAACCTATCATGCAAATAAAAGATTAAAATATGAAAAATATGTTACAAATGATAAGCATGAAAATAACCGGCATACATATAAATATTACTTTGATAGTGGTCAGCTGAATCTGTCATATACATATAATGATTCAGGTAAATTAAATGGATGGTATCATGAATATTTCAAGAATGGACAAATGAAATCCTCTATCTTTTACAATAATGGTGAATTTGATGGAGAATATAAGAAATGGAACGCTAATGGAGATATACTAAAAGATCATCGTTATGTTAATGGAAATTTTGTTCCAATAGCTACTGCTTAGGAATTAATAAATATTTAAGCTAAAAATTATTTTTTTTGATAGAAATTTCTATCAAAATTTACACAGTTGCATAGAATGCCCAATTCATATCAAGACAGATTTTTTGCCAGATCTTATCATGAGCATAGAGTTTATCACGATTTTTGAGGAGTGGGAAGCATGGCAAGAACTCATCCAATTCCAGAAGTTCACAGAACTTGTAAAGCACGTAGGGATAGTGTAAGAAATTGCTGCGATCTTTTGGCCGATGAGCCTGAAAGGAAGGTTGTATCTCTTTGAACATGTAGCGTAGCTTCTCTTCATTGTCACGGCTCATAACCGGCGCATTTTGTCCATTGAGGCGATTGAGAATATGGGCGGTATGTTCATAGTATTTATTCAACTTCAGTTTCTTCAGGATCTCACGCAACTTCGTTTGCTTCAAGGCATTCATATTGACAATTCGTTCCTTCTTCAGCTCAAGCATAATTGCATCATAGACCTCCTGTGGAATCTCTGTAGATTCTTTTGCCTGGAACTGTGCAAGCCACTCATTGAAATGATTAATACGCTTGTAAGCATAATAACTGACTTCACGAGGAGGATCCTTGTAGGAAGGTTTATCGGAATCAATGAGAATTGGATCCTGATGACCACATTCTGTGCAGGCCAAATAAGCCTCATTTGTTGATAAAATCATTTCATTACCGCAATAATTACACTCACCAAATGTGTCCTGAATCTCATCCACCACCACCTTCGCCATCTCGGGATTAATTATTTGAAGATATTCATCTAATAGTTTTTCGCGATTTTTGATGGGAGTTCCTATCTGAGCTGATGGAATTTTGGTTTTCTTATTGGGTTCTGGTGCAGAATCAGGATCTGATGCACGACTAGCAATTTCAAGTGCTTCAAAGATGGTCCCCGGCCTTTTTTTAATGGAGAGAGCTTCGGTATTGCCTTTTGCAATTTTGTCCTGAATGTCGTAATAGTTGTACAATATGTTGCCGGTTTTGAGGTAGTAATCTAGGACTTTATCTGAGCTTTCAATGGAAGATCCGACAGTGGATATTTCATTTCTGACATTTTGAATAAATTCGCTATGGATTGCATCAAGAGTTGTCTTCTGGTAACTATCAGACATATCTAAAACTGTCTAATTCTATTTTTTTAGGTATGAGCGCCTCCGGCGTTTTTTGCGTTTTGGCAAAATTTTTTTGTGTGCTTAGGATATAACAAATGACAGGCGGTGGTCTTATGCAGCTCGTTGCTTATGGCGCTCAGGATGTTTACCTCACAGGTAATCCTCAAATCACATTTTTTAAGGTAGTGTACCGTCGTCACACTAACTTCGCGATGGAGTCCATTGAGAATCCTTTCAATGGTGCCCCTAACTGGGGTAAGAAGGTCACCTGTACCATCCAGCGTAACGGTGATTTAATCTACCGTATGTACCTCCAGGCTACTCTCCCCCAGGTTACCCTCCTCACTGCGGATGGTTCTGGTGCTCAGTTCCGTTGGCTCAACTGGGTTGGTCACCTCCTCATCAAGTCCGTTGAGCTTGAGATCGGTGGTCAGCGCATTGACAAGCACTATGGTGACTGGCTCCACATCTGGAACGAGCTCACCCAGGAGCCCGGTAAGCAGGCCGGTTATGCCAAGATGGTTGGTAACGTTCCTCAGCTCACCAACATCATCCAGCAGGGTGGTGTCGGCTGCGATGGTGACTGCGGTGCTGGTGAGCCCAACACTTCTGAGGAGGTGACCAACTGTGCTCCCGAGTACACTCTCTATATCCCTCTCCAGTTCTGGTTCTGCCGCAACCCTGGTCTCGCTCTCCCTCTCATCGCCCTCCAGTACCACGAGGTCCGTATCAACCTTGAGTTCAATGATCTCCGCAACCTCTGCTGGGACTATGCCCCTCAGGTCCCCAGCAACCCCCACGTCATCCGTGATCGTGTCAATGCCGCTGGTCTCGTTGCTGCCTCTCTCTTCGTTGACTACATCTACCTTGATACTGATGAGCGTCGTAAGTTTGCCCAGGTCTCTCACGAGTACCTCATTGAGGTCCTCCAGTTCACTGGTGGCGAGTCTATCACCTCTTCTTCCAACAAGCTCAAGCTCAACTACAACCACCCCGTCAAGGAGCTCATCTGGATCGTCCAGCGTGATTCCTTCGTCTCTTGTGATGACACCATCATCAACCCTTGGAAGGGTCAGCAGCCCTTCAACTACTCTGACTGGTGGGACCGTGCGGTTCTTGAGTCTGGCTACTCCGTTACCCGTATTGAGGGTATGGCCGGCAAGAACCCTACCATTGTCGCCAAGATCCAGCTCAACGGTCACGATCGTTTCCAGGAGCGTGAGGGTCGCTACTTCAACGAGGTCCAGCCTTACCAGCACCACACTAACATCCCTGCCACTGGTATCAACGTCTACTCCTTCGCCCTTAACCCTGAGCAGCACCAGCCCTCTGGTACATGCAACTTGTCCCGTATTGATAACACCACCCTCCTCCTCACGGTCTCTCCCAACGCCGTCGGTACCAATACCTCCTCCACTGTTCGCGTGTATGCCACCAACTACAACGTTCTCCGTATCATGTCTGGTATGGGAGGCCTTGCGTATTCCAACTAAAAAGTATATACAATGTTATATTACATTTGTATTACTTTCTGGTTGGTTTATTGAAAATATAAAAATCTGGGTACAAAATTTGAACACTAGTATGACCGTATTCTAAAAATACGTATAATATTAAGACTTAACACATTGACAATTAGTAAATGCCAATTTGTAAAGCCGTCATCCAATAAATATTTATGTGTAATTAATATTCCAAATGGCACGAAGTGCAGGTGTTAGTGCATTAGCAAGTGTCTGACTTCCATTATGTGCAGAAGCACAGTGTATTCCTCCATATTGGCGTGATATGCCTGCAGAATCTGCCATTTCTTGCCATGAAGACCATGACAAATTAATTATATTACTGGGTACAGTATTGGGTTGTATATCTGAACTTCCTGATTTAATAGTAAATTTACCAAATTGTTGCATTTGAGTGTCAAGGATAGGTGATAAAATATATAAATCAGATAAAGTTCTAATATCTGTTGCACTAATTGTAGATCCAAACCATGCTGTCATAACATTTGCAAATACTTGAGAGTATGCAGTATGACCTGAAGGAAAATCAGCAAATGGTGGTGTAACAAAATTAGCCTCTTGATAGGGAATCCATGCTTCGCCTAAAATAGGAAGACTATCAAATCCCGTTAATGTTTGTCCTCTATACATTCTTCTAATTTCTTGTATTGGTCGCGCCTGCATATTTGCTTTCTTCAATCCCCATACTAGTCGGCCTGCCTCAAATAAATTAATTGCAAGCTCTAGTCCCGAGAAGAAGAATGTGGAAAATCCACGAACATGTGCAATATTTGTTGTTATCATATATTCTTTCCAAAACCACATTAACATACCTGGAGGACTTGCAGTCCCTGGACCACCAGCCCAAAATTCTGCAATCATTTTCTGATCATCGGTTAAAGTTCCATTAATTGCAATTAATGCTGCAATTTCATTCGCACGAGCAGAATTATCATTATATGAAACTGCATTGCCAGGATATAGAGCCTGTGCCGCTGCCTTAATTGTAGTTTCATCACTAGCAGATAGACCAGTACTTATAATATCATTCCAGTTATAAGTTAAATAATTCTTCTTTACATTATTCACAATAAGAGGTACCCATGAATATGGGTCCGTAAAAGTATTTGGGTCATCCGTTGTAGTTGCAACATTTAGTGTTTGACTACCATTTGGTAATGAACTATCAGGGGGTACTGCTGCTGCGGCTATATTTCCATCGGCAGACCTATATGACCACCATGTATTCCAAGCAGAAAGCCATCCATTCCAATTTCCTTCAGCTCTGATGCGAGCCAATTCAATAGCTTGTTGTTCTGGTGTCCAGTTTAGATATGCTAATTCCTGTAAATTTAATGCCGAAGTGTTGTAACCAGGTATAATAGTTGGCATTAAATCAATAAGAAGATGATTTATAAAAACAAAAATATCTGTGTCTGAATTCAATACATTATGTATATCCCAGTTCCAATTATCAATAGTACCTGTAATACGACCTGAGGACGTGATCCAATTATAGCCTGATGTAACTGTCATGAACCAAAGGTAAAAGAGACGAGATGATTTTGTTGGACCCATACCAGTAGTGGCAGCATAATTTAATACACCTTCAAAAGCTGAAATTACTGCTTCATCAAGCGAATAATGAGCATTATTTATAGTTACAAGTTGTTGGCATTCAGCACTTGATGAACAAGGTATGTCAGTCATAATACCATTATAATACATTGGCATTCCACCCATAATACGGTCTAATAAAACATCATATGTTGGTCCATATGGTTGCTCTGGTTGTGTTGCTAATTTAGTTTTGTAAAATGCATAAAGTGCTCGCTCACGACTGCGTTTAATTATAGAACTTGAATCCATTAATTCTTATTTTAGTATATATTCTTTATACAAAAGATAAATCCATTTTGGATCTTAATATTTTAATAGATGGAACTTACTGATGTTATAATACCATCCGGTACATTTTTATACAGAGCTGCAGATAAGATATGTGTTTACAAACCCGATAATATTAAATGCACACGACGTCAATGTAGTAATACACTTAGAAATGGTATTTATTTTGGTAATTATTTACTAATTGCTCTTGGATTATCAACTGAGTTACATCGTGATTTAGAATTAGGAGTTTTTGTAACAACTAAAGATATCAAAGTAATAAAAGGAAAATATTCTTATCGGAATATCCATCCTGAGAGATTTGCTGCGTTTTATCAAGGAGAAGGCCCTCATCCAAATACATTGTTACCCGATGAAAATGTAGGACATTTTAACAACCAGGTATCAACTGTATTATTTAATCGCAATGATCCTGAAAATTACAGATTAATTGACACTGTGGAGGATGAAGGAGAATTATTTATAACATCATTAAAAGATTTATCAAATATAAAATTAATTGCATCATATAAAATTAATTATGAAAACATGAGATCATATACATCCGCATTAAATGATTCCAAAATTGAGAAATATAATATTAATTTTTATATTCGTCAAGGTATTTTAAAACAATTTTATTGCAATCGTAAAAAAATTAATAGATTACATGGAGGTCGTAAATACACACGTAAAAATAAAATGGCCGCACTTATCTAAGCAGCCGGTGCATCAATAATGAAAAGTATATTACTCATTTTTTCAAATCGCAAACCTTCAAGGAGAGCTTCTACTGAGGCTCCAGCGCGTCCTTCAGGAACCGCAAAAGGTTGTATAAATTCACGTTGTTTACAAACTAAAACAACATATTTGTGTTGTCCTGTACCTGGAGGAGGTGCTGCTGGTTGATATGAATATAGTATATTGCCTTTTCCAGGATCATTGTTTTTCACATTTAGGACAAAATAATGAATATAATCCGGAACTACTGCATCAGGGTCATAGATAATAACTGTGTATAGATCATTAGGATTTCCATCAATTAAGAAGCTAAAAGGTTGTTGGGCTTGTTCCAGTGAAACGACCTGTCCATCACGCACCTCTTGTGCACCAAACATAATACGTATAGCCTCTGCACCTCCCGTTTGGGCTCTAATGTTATTAGAGCCTGAACCACGTTGTTTTCTTTGGCTGCGTGACGTACGTCTTTGTCTTAATCGTCTTTGGCGACGAGATTTTCTGGGCATTTCTATAAGTAATAAATATTATATATTATCTAAAGATTAATATATAATTATTTATTAATTATAATATGAAATATAATTTTATAGAAATTGGTACGTGTGATTTTGATACTGAGATTCATAATCATAATGGAAGAATAGGAATATCTGTTGATCCAATTAAAATGTATTTAGATAATCTTCCAGACATTCCTAATGTTACGAAAGTTCATGCTGCTATTTCCAATTATGATGGAACTGTTCCAATTTTTGTACCAAAATTTCCTGAATTTATAATTAAACAACATCCATGGCTTCGTGGATGTGTAAGTATTATACAACCACATAAACATGTAATTGGATTCTGTTTACATAATAATTTATTGCCATTAGAATCATATATGTATCAAGAACAGGCTAATGTTCTGAGTGTTGCAACATTTATTCAAAAATATACTATTAATGAAGTTGATTACTTGAAAATAGATACAGAGGGTCATGATTATGTAATTGTCAATTCTTGGTTAGACGAGGTTGAAAAAAATAATACAGGCTTGCCTAAAAAAATATTTTATGAATCAAAAGATCTTTCTGATCAAAATGAATTATTAAAATTACGGGAAAGATTAACAAATAAAGGTTACAAATTAATTTTTCATGGACAGGATACTGAGGCAATTTTAGTTTTAAATGGATTTAATTATTATTAGCCATTTTTTTAAATCTAACAATAATATATAATGAGCCGTCGCCAGAATATTAAAGATATTTTAAAATCCGCAATTTCCGACATGACTGATGAGGAATTAAATGCTGTTAGTCAAAATATTGCGACAAATGAAGACAAACACAAGAAGAAGTTTAAGAAGACTTTTCGGAATGATGAAATAGTGCGTAAGGGGCGTAATCGTCATGCAAATACAACTGCTAAATTATCGGCCGCTAAGGCTGCTAAAGCTGCTCATAATCGTAAATTATTTGATCAAAAGAAAGAAGAACTTGCTGAAGAATTTGCAAGAAAGATTAATAGTGGTGAGATAAGTATACCTGGATTTAAACCTCTAACTAATACAAATTTTTTTGCAAAAAAAGAACGAAATACAATACATTTTATGTCTCGTCGTAGTTTATATCCTTATGAGTTAGCATCTGAAGAATTACGCAGACTAGTCCAAGAAGATCCTACAAAATATGAATATGCAATTGATATTCTTTTTAGTGGAATGGAAGCAGCACATTTACGCCGTGAAGCAAAGGAAGGTTCTAGTGGTACTGGTGGTGGTGCAGGCTTTAACATGGCTGCTTCTCCTGCACGTGCCCCTAAATCATTAGCAAAGAGTGCGCTTGCTCCTGCCCTCAAGTCGGCTTCTGCACCAAAATACACATTCAATAACAATAGTCTTGAAGTAGAAAATGTAGTAATTAGAAGACCAGCAGCTGAAGCCGCCCCTGCCCCAACACCAGCCCCTGCTCCAACTGCTCCTACTATAGATACTAATTGGACTAATGATGATGAATTCAGTATGCCAATATTACTTGCAAAAAAAGGTGGTAAGCGCAGAAAGACAAAACGCCGATTTACACGTAAATAAAAAATTGAAATTTGAATTATTCATATGAGAAAGGTATAGTATTTTACACAAACAACCATGCCGCCTATGAATAAGAAGCGACTCCGTGCCGCCAATAAGGCGCTTGCAAAAGCAGCTGATGATGATCTTCCTGAAATGGACGAACATCAGCAGTACGCAAAAGTATATAAGCTTGAAGGAGATGGAAAATTTATTGTTTTGCTCAACGATGGTGATATGGCAGCAGTTCATATCTGTGGCAAGATGAGGAGACGTGTATGGGTTATGAAGGATGACATTGTAATTGTCAGTCTTCGTGAAGGATTTGCCAAAGAGGATCATGCCTCTTATGGTAAGATTGTAAAAGGTGATATTTGTGGCAAGATTCCTACAACAATGTATGGGAAGCTGAAGAAGATTGATGGATTTAATCTCTTGAAGCAATTTGTCACACAGGATAATGGATCAGTGACACTTGGTTCTACCGCAACTGGCGGTGGAGCAGGTACTGGTCCAACGGATGCGCTCTATGAGTATGTATACGAAGGAGAAGATGAAGATGAACATGATAGCGGCGACGAAAGTGATGTGTCGCACGATAGTCAGAAGAAGGAGAAGCGCAAGAAGAAGGGTCAAGCCCTGAAGTTCGGCATGACAGCCAGCGACGATAGCTCCAAGATTAATGACAAGGTTATTGATAATATTTAAAGATTCTTATCTCCCTATAAAAAGTAAATAGCGCAATTTTTTAGTAGCTATCTAAATTAGTTTTAGTATAAATGAATAAAATGACTCTAAAATTTTCATTATGTATTCCAACAATGGATCGTTATGATAATTTTTTATCAAAGAATTTGCCAAAATATTTAGATAATCCTTTGATTTCAGAAATTATAATTACCGATGAAAATGGTAATGATGCCATGAAAATCAAATCTAATTTTAATAACTCTAAACTAATTGTATATACTAATGATCATAAACTAGGACCATTACTAAATAAGATGAAAGCCCTCAGTATGGCATCAAATGAATGGATTTCACTCATTGATTCCGATAACTTTGCACCAGAAGAATATTTTCAAATGGCTGCACAATTTATTCAAAAGAAAAGACCATCCGCAAATTCTATTATTGCTCCTTGTGAAGCCCTACCAGGTCATCTTGATGAAATTTTTTACGGACATAATGGATATAATTACAAATCGTATGCAGGTAAAAATATAAATGTATCGTATATCAAAACAATTAGTCAACATAAATTGCAAAACTATTGTCTAATTCCTAATATGCTTAATCTAGGTAATTATATTATTCACAAATCAATTGTAAATCCAAGTCTTTTAAATGAAAATAAAACAATTATTGATCATAGTTCTTCATTTGATGTTTTCTATTTTAATTTATTACTCTATGAACAATATGATATAAATTTTCATGTAGTGCCTCAGATAAAATATTATCATAGTATACATGAAGACAGTATTTATTTGAAGACTCATAAAGAAAATAGTGTTTATGAAGATGAAATTAAACAGCGATTCTATAATCTATGCAAATAAAATTGAATTAAGGTATTTATTTAAACAGAAATATAAGACGGACAGCAAAAATGGCATACACTCCTATTACAATCGCAGATATTACGATTCAGATGAAGGTGGGTGACAATTATGGTCCAAATTGTGGATTCAGCACAGCCGATGCAACAACATTCGTGCGTGCTAACCAAGCATTTAATAAGTGGCTTGAGGCGACAAAGACGTCATTTGAAGATGGCTTGAAGGAGGTGAAGATCATTGATATTTATCCTTTCGGTCATCCATCCAAGACGGCAAATGGCTTCGTGCTCATTGATGCACATATTGAAGTTGCAGGAAAGCGTATTCCTGGCTTCGCATTTATTCGTGGTGCTGCAGTGGCTATTCTTACTATTCTCTGTGATGAGACTGGTAATGAATTTGTCCTTACAACTGTTCAGCCCCGTGTTCCTGGATCATCAAAGGACCTTGAGGAAATTCCTGCAGGTATGATGGACAGTTCAAATAATTTCGCCGGCACTGCCGCCAAGGAGATGGCAGAGGAGACCGGTATTCAGATTAAACAAGAAGAGTTGGAAGATCTTGGTATCATTACACCGTCACCTGGCGGCTGTGATGAACGTATCAAACTCTATCGCACTCGGCGATACATGAAGGCAGAAGAAATTGCTGCTCTCAATACAAAGTTTATTGAAAATCCCGATGAGATGATTACTTTGCGTATTCGTTCAATGAATGATTTTGCCTGCTCACTTGTTAATGGCACAATCACAGATGTAAAGGCAATGACTGCATATTTGCGTCATGTAATGCATTAAACAATAGTAAAAAGGGATATTTTTAGTTTTGTGTGTTTCATTTGTTCCGGCGAATTTTGCGTGCTAAAATAAATGGGTCAGTATATCTCATACGTTAAAGCCGCTCCTAGTTCAAATACTGATACTATTGCTCCATCGGCTCCTGTAGAGACCAATCCTGAAGCGCAGAAGGTTGAAGAAGTGAAGCCTGAAGAGCCGAAGGTTGAGGAGGAGCCAAAGGTTGAAGAGCCAAAGGTTGAAGAGCCAAAGGTTGAAGAGCCAAAGGTTGAAGAGCCAACAAAATCTGAAGAGCAGCCAAAGACAGAAGGAAGAACCATCAATGTTCCTCTAAATAATCCATCTGATAACAAAAAGAAGAAGAAGCGCAAGCATTAAAGATTTGCTACAGCTTCATTGGCTAATTGATCAGCACGAGCATTCTTTTCACGACGTACATGCTCAAAACTGACAGATTCAAATTCAGTCATAAGTTTCCGTACATCTTCATGTAATTTTTTCAGCCGTTCATTTTTAACGGCATATTCTCCTCGCATCTGTTTGATAACCAGTTGTGAATCACCATATACTTTTATATTTTTGATGTGCAATTGAATACATAGAATTAATCCAAAGATTAATCCCATATATTCAGCTTCATTATTGGTTTTCCGGGGACCAATATATTTTCCAACATTTGCAATTTCCTTTACATCTTGATATAAAACAGCCGCTGATCCGGATTTTCCAGGATTTCCTTTGCTTGCACCATCAAAATATAATGAGTAATTCATTTAATGCTCTAATACGTCAAGTAAAATAATTTCGGTAAATTTTACTTAATGTGTAAATTTGAATATTATTGAATCACCAGTATATTACAGAAATGTCAGCCACATCAGCCGCTTTGGAACAAATCCGTGTACGTCGCATTATTTCATATCTAAATACTAAAACCCGCGATGACTTAAAGAAATTATTACCCAAGGGTGTTGCACGTGATAAGACTATTAAGGAACTTCCAAATGTCAGGTACCCTACAGGTATTTTAGGGGTTCTTCCAGCCGATTCTTCATATGCTTCACTTGGAAATATTGCAGAGGCTATGATTTCAATTCCTTCAGGACAAATTAATCTGGAAAATCTTCTAATTGTTGTTGCTCAGGAATATCCTGGTCTATCTGATGAAGATCGTGCCAAGATCACAAAATCAGTCACTACTTCGCACTTCCTGGAACGTCTTGTTGCTACACGCCAGGCCTTGGAAGCAAGTTTCAAAGGGAAACCAGAGTATGAGCCTACTGTAAATCGTGATCATGTCCAAGGGCATCCTGATATTCGTACACCTACACAAGTATATGAATGTAAATTAACAGGACAAGTTGCTGAAAATTGGATTGAATTCTGTTTCCAGGCCTTCGCCTATGCAGCTATTCTTCCAGAGGTTCAGCAAGTAAATATTGTTCTTCCTCTTCAAACACTCATTTGGTCATTTGATTTGACACCTAAATCTTGGCCTCAACGAGAGGCCTTCTTCGCTCTTCTTGAACATTTGGCAGTAGAATATCAAACAGTCGCTGCAACTAACGCAGTCGCAGCTGAGATCATTTGTCAACACCATGGAATTGGTCGTCATATTGCTAAAGCCCCTGGTGCATTCCTTAAAAGTATTCAACATATCACTGATGGTTCAAAAGCCTGGCAGCTATTCCTTTCAAGTAATATGTCAGCGCGAATCTCAATTAAAGATACTGAAATCCCCCCTGTTGCTGAACATATTCAGAGAACTGGAGCAAAAATCTATATTCATACTCCATATGTAATTAATCTATGTACTCCTGGATGCGAGGCAGATAACTATAATGTAACATGTTTATCCGAGCTGGCACGTATTGCAGCAGCAATGAAGTGCAGAGGTACAGTTGTACATGTTGGTAAATCTACTACCCAACCTATTACAGAGGCTATGGAAAACATGCGCCAAAATCTACTCGCAGCTGCTCGCAGCGCAACACCAGAGTGTCCAATTCTCTTAGAGACTCCTGCTGGTCAGGGTTCAGAAACTCTTACAGATCGTGAAGAATTCTATCGGTTTGTCCATGAATTGGCAGATCCAAGAATCCAGGTCTGTGTTGATACATGTCACGTATTCGCTTGCGGTCATGACCCAGTTGATTATTTGAAATATGGTATTGAGCGCTATCCTGGGCTTATTAAGCTAGTGCATTATAATGACTCTTTGGTTGAAAAGGGTGCAAAAGTAGATCGTCATGCATTTATGGGAGCAGGGAAAATCGGCCTACCAACTATGGAACAAATCGCCTCCATGGCAACTGCGGCAAATATTCCATGTGTTATTGAATTTTAATTATTTGCTGGTATAAGATTTAAATTATAATATTTATTAAATGTCATCTTCTGGGCGTCTAGAAGAATATGGTATAGATCCGACAACAAATGAACGTCTCAGAGTAATAAGAAAAGAGAATCAACGTGGAGAAAAGGTTGTTCATCATGTCAGCCCTACTGGCCAAATGCATGGTACATTCAAAGTCTACACAACTAATGGAAAACAATTGCTGGAAGAATGTGTATATAAGAATGGTATTTTTCACGGACAGATGTTTTCCTATCATGCAAATGGGAAAATGGCCTCTATTGGTAATTTTCTGGAAGGTCGCCCTGAAGGACAGTTTCAACGTTGGTCTGATCAAGGACAACTTCTAGAAAAAAAGTTTTATAAAAGTGGCTTCCTTGATGGTGAAGTGGAAGTCTGGTATGCTGATGGAAAACCATGCGAAAAATCCACATATTCTGATGGAAAACGAATTGGGCAAATGCAGTATTGGTCGTTATCAGGCAAGCACTATTTGATCTAACGAAAAAATCCGCCACTATGTACTTTTTATCTTCTTGTTTAACAACCATAGAAACTCTTCGTGTCATCTTCTGTAATAGCTCCATACTCTCCATAAACTTCATATGGGGGAGTATCCAATACAACAAACCGATAGTCGTTGTGCTCATTGTGTGCAACGATATTATTATATTCGTCGCGCCAAATGTAGATCAATAGACCATCGGACTTATGCGTAATGAGCTCTCCTTGACCAGAGTCAACCAAATGCTTCATGACCTTCCGATCAGCATAGGTTACTTCTACCTGGTCAAATCTGAATGAACGACTCAAACTTGTGACGGCATACACTTTGTAATAGACATGACCGGTACCAAACCGATCAGTCTTCAGCTCCAAACACCTCCTAATATTCTCTTCAGAACGGATTGAAATGTCTCCTGCGCTCATCATAGCGTAAGCAACTGACATTGACATTGTAACTTTTGGGCTTTACAATTTATGTTTAATAGAAATACCCATTTCAATTTTTTAAGTTGATGGAATTTGATTGAATTTTTCTTCAGCTACGGGCATGCTCCAATTGATCTGTAAGGGTTGTTCATAGGATGAATAGAGCTGTGCATTGGAAGTCGGTTTATCTAAATCAAGAAGAATACGAAGTGCATGAAGGCGTCTATCAAGAGGACCACGAATAGCCATAATATCTTTTCTTCTGCTCAAACTCTTCCAGCGCCACTCAAACTGAAGAGCTGCATGATTATCTGGAAAATGTCCAATTACACAAACATGCTTCCATGTTCTTCCAGCAGCTGCTACGGCTGTTGTACAACGTGCTCCTCCTTTTATTATGCCATTGTGCTGCCTTAAACGCCGGTCTGGATCAACTGTTGCACCGACATATGTTGCTTTCTCATCGTTTGTAATCAATAAATAAACAGACCAACGTCCCCGCTTGCAAGGCTGTTCTTCTTCTGGTTCTTGCTTCTGCTCAATATCAGGCTCCATATCTAATTATATCCAAGAATATTTTATATACTTGGATAAAATATGAGCTGTAATACTCGTTATTGGTGTTCAATAGCCATGGCACAAAAAGATAAACCATCAAATCCGGCACTCCAAAAAGAAAACAATGATGGACTGAAGGCTTTAATGGCCGCTCGTCAGGCACAAGATCGTGCATTTGATTATCGTAGCCAGACAGCCGAAACTATTCAGGAAGTTTCCAATCAGAATCATCAGCGGAACCCCAAGTAACTGCTCTTAATGCCTCTTCGGGACCAAATACCATATCAGCACTGTGTTCCACAGGAAACTCTGCAGCTGCCCATGCACCATTAATAATAGCCTTTTTAATTGATTGTGCACCAATAGCCAGGAAAAATGCCTCACCACATCCAAAACTAGGCACTAAAACACGGTAAGGCTGTAAAATCTCTTTACGGCCATTGCGTCGCAAAACAGCTTTCATATTTCCATATGCTGCTCTCATTGCATCTCCTTTCCAGGGAATCCACATACCTGTATATACTGTCATTGATCCATTAGGGCGCAACAGACGCACAAGATTTTCCATCAAAATAGACCATCTGTCTATTTCTTTTGGCCAAATATCATTGTCCAGTGAAAGATCTGTTAAATCAACAACAATTGAATCATAGAGCTCACAAGCAGCCCCAGCTGTCCATGCCCATGCATCGGCATAATGAATTTTAACACGAGGATCCTTGTAAGAATCCCCATGCCAATCACGTAGCCTGCGCTTAGCAAACTCAACAAATGTCTGATCATAATCAACCATATCCACATGTTCTACACCTGGCCAGCTCAAAACCTCCTTTATCGTACAGAGTTCACCACCTCCAAGCACAAGAACACGCTTCGGCTCACCTTGGCAACAGACAAGTGCAGGACGACAAAGAGCTTGATGATAAAATGCTTGATCAGCCTGTGTGCTCTGAATCTCTCCATCCAAAAGAACTACCTTTCCAAAATCAAGAGTATCAAGAACCGCAACCTCGGCAAGACGTGTATTGAATTTTGCAACAATAGATGCATGATGCGCACCAATCTTCCAACTGCGATCATATGATGATGCATTAGCATCTTTTTCTAAAACAATATAATCATATTTATACTGATCTGCCATTTATTAATTGTTTATAAATATGATATTTTCCTTAGGTTTTATACATATACAAGATAAATTATTTATAATATGAAACAAGTTTTATATACTTACGCATATTATCTTGCTGATATGTACCTAGTATTCTTTGAACATAATATCAACAGTTAAAAATAATGCTTGATTTGTTGCAAATATACTCTCATTTATAAATTAAATTTATAATAATAAAATATACCATATTTATTTCTTACAATAACAAGTAATTACTGAATCATTTGTTGTATTTATATATTCAGTTGGTAATGAGCTAGAATGATCTGTCAGTGTAAATTTTGTTTCTCCTTCATTTCCTCCATATAGTTCCTCTTGATATACAAGAGGAACTCTTAGTGCATACATATTATAATAAGATTGTAGAGGAGCTAGGAAAATATCAAATACATTATTTTTATAAAATCCTTCAATTACAGCTTTTTGCAATGCATGAGCACCTAATGCAGAACAAACCATTATTCCATGTGCTGAGAGCATATTATAAATTTTAACTATATCATCATTTACATTTTCAAAATAATTTCTTACGTGATCCCTAATATTATTTAGACTACATTTGGATAAACCAATATAAAGTAAATCTGTATCATCCGGAATATCTAGATATTCCGGAAATTCTCTAAATTTAGAACAATCATCTTCATAAATAATAAATGGTTGAAAAGGAAGTTCTCTTTCCTGATTTCGTAATCCAAGATCAAGCATTCTTGAAAATCCTGTAGCTACAGATTTATATCTTCCAATACCAATAACTGGATTTACTTCATTTATATCATAGTCTTTGAATTCTTCCATCATATGTTTTTTTCTTACTCCATTTGTATCAACAGTTAAAAAATAATGCTTGATTTGTTGCAAAAAAACTTTCATTATATATGTATATATATACATATTTAAATACCATTATAATGCACATGTTTTATAATTTTATATAATTGACTTAAAGATTATTAGCATTAATCTTTAAAATTGATTGTTTTTGGTCTAAAACTACTTAACATAATTAATCATAGAAGTTAGAGAATGTCAATCCGATTTAACAAAGCGTCCTCCGACGTGGAACCTATTATAGGTGTCCAATTTGGGATCTTTAGTCCTGAGGAGATTGAGAAAAGGTCTGTAGTAGAAATTACCACACAGCATATGTATGATGGCAATGAGCCTCGTATTGGTGGTCTATTTGATCCTCGTATGGGTGTCCTTGATAATGGAAAGACATGTCGTTCTTGTCATCAATCAAATCACTTATGCCCTGGTCATTTTGGTCATTATAAACTAACACGTCCGGTCTATTTCTATCAATTCATTGATCGTATTATCAAAGTTCTTAGTTGTGTATGTATTGCATGCGGTAAGCTCCGTATTGATAAAGAGGCACATAAGAATATTTTGAAAAAGCGTCATGATAAGCGTTGGCAGGAGGTACAGGAGCTATGTAAAAATATCAAACGTTGTGGTCAAGAGACTGAGGATGGTTGTGGTGCTCCACAGCCGAAATCTTATACACGTGAAGGTATTGCTCGCATTGAAGCAAATTTTGGTGATGCTGGTGGTATGCAGACTCTAGATGTTGAATATGTTCATCGTCTATTTAAGCGTATCACAGATGAAGATGTTGATTTCATGGGTTATAGCAGCCACTGGTGCCGACCTGATTGGATGATCTGCACAGTGCTGCCAATTCCTCCTCCTCAGGTCCGTCCATCCGTTGTTCAAGACAATAATCAGCGCTCTGAAGATGATTTGACTCATAAACTCTTTGAAATTATTCGCTGGGACAAAACACTTGCACAGAAGATTGATAATGGAGCAACCAAAAAGCAAATTGATGAATGGGTAACTATTTTGCAATACCATGTTGCAACACTTGTTGATAATAAGATTCCTGGTGTAAATCCATCTGCTCAGCGTTCTGGTCGCCCACTTAAGTCTCTTTCTGAGCGCTTGGGTACCAAGGAGGGTCGTATCCGATATAATATTCAAGGTAAGCGCGTAGAATTCTCTGCACGTTCTGTTATTACCCCTGATCCAAATATCTCCTTGGCTGAACTTGGTGTTCCCGAGAAGATCGCAATGAATCTGACTATTCCTGAGCGTGTAACACCTTTTAATATTAATCGTCTATACAAGTTTGTTCAGAATGGTGCAGATGTGTTCCCAGGTGCGAAGACTATTGTCCGTCGTGATGGTCGTCCGATCTCTCTGAGACACATTAACACTCGTGAAATTGTTCTGAAATATGGAGATATTGTGAATCGTCATATGATGGATGGAGACATTGTGCTCTTCAATCGTCAGCCGACTCTTCATCGTATGTCTATGATGGGTCATCGCGTCAAAGTGCTACCCTACAATACCTTCAGACTCAATGTAGCAGCGACTAAGCCCTATAACGCTGATTTTGACGGTGATGAGATGAACTTACACGCACCGCAGTCTTATGAGGCTGCGACTGAATTGGAGGAGATTGCGGCCGTGCCGCATCAAATTATTACTCCCCGTCTAGGTACACCTGTAATCTCTATTGTCCAGGATACCCTAGTTGGTGCATATCGTGTGAGTCGGCCAAATATTTCATTTAATTTGCGAGAATTTATGAATCTGATGATCTATAATCGCCGTTTCAATGGACTTATCCCTAATCCTCGTGCAGGTAAGCGCTACACAGGCCACCAGTTGGTCTCACAGCTCTTGCCGCCAATTAATATGAATATGAAGAACGGCTTATATAAGGATTTCCCAACAGAGGAAAATATTGTCAAGATTCAAAATGGTGACATTCTCCAAGGAACATTAGATAATGGTGTTTTCAGTAAGGCCTCCGCAGGTATTATCCATGTCACTTACAATGATTATGGCAGCCAACAGACGGTTGATCTGATTGATGGTCTTCAGAATATGTTGGAGAGTTTCTTGATTATGAATGGTCTTTCAGTCGGTATTTCAGATCTGATTGCAGATAAAAAGACCTACACTGAGATGAAGTCACTAATTGAGTCAAAGACTCGTCAGGTTGAGGAGATTATTCTGCAAGTCCATATGGATTTGTTTGACAATAACTCAGGTGGCAATAATAAGCAAGAATTTGAGAATCGTGTTCTAAGTACGCTCAATAAGGCCACTGATGATGCTGGTACCGCAGGTGTCTCGTCTCTTGCAAATGATAATCGTCTTATGTCTATGGTCCGTTCTGGTTCCAAGGGTAAGGTGTTTAACGTTGCGCAAATGATGGCATGTGTGGGTCAGCAGAACATTGAGGGTAAGCGTATTCAAGATGGTTTTACTGATCGCACACTTCCGCACTTTAAGAAGTACGATGATGGTGCAAAGGCTCGTGGTTTCATTGAGTCATCATTCATCAGTGGTCTTGATCCAGAAGAATTCTTCTTCCATGCTATGTCAGGTCGTGAAGGTTTGATTGATACTGCTGTTAAAACTGCAGATACAGGATATATTCAGCGCAAACTGATTAAGGGTATGGAAGATATTGTTGTACATCATGATGGCACGGTGCGTGATGCAAATATGAATATTGTACAAACTATGTATGGCGAAGATGGTATTAATGCTACGAAAATTGAGAAGATTGGTTATGATCTTGGATCAATGAGTCGTCAGGATGTTGAGAAGGTGTTTGGTCTTGTAGAGGCCAACTTTGGATCTGTCTTCATGGAAGGAATTGAGCGTGAGGCGGATGAACAGGCAATTAAGAAATATGTTGCCCAAATTCTGGAAGATCGTAAGGTTCTTGTTGAACAGGTCAATAAAATGCAGAAGAATGATGCTGTTGTAAGCCCTGTTAATCTGAGTCGTCTCATTGAGACAATCAAGGTGCGCTTTGGTATCAAGAAGGATGATCGTACTGATTTGACACCAAAGTATGTTCTTGAAGGTATTGATCGTATTTTAGAGCAGACACAGAAATTCTCAGCGCTGTGGGCAGGCCTACTCCGTTTCTATCTTGCACCTCATAAGATTATTATCAATGAACGCTTTACTAAGAAGGCATTTGATACTTTGAGTGAGGTATTAATTATTAAGAACTGGCAGAGTTGGGTTGTTCCAGGTGAGCAGGTAGGTATTTTGGCGGCCCAGAGTATTGGTGAGCCATCTACACAGATGGTTCTTAATACTTTCCACACTGCGGGTGCATCTACTAACAGTAAGGTATCTGGTGGTATTCCTCGTTTGCGTGAGCTGCTGAGTGTTACTAAGGATCCTGCTGCAACATCGTTGACAATTTATTTGCGCGATGAATATAAGAATAATCGTGATAAGGCACGCGAAGTCAGCCAGGAACTTGAACTCACAATGATGCGTGACATTACTAAGTCATGTGCAATTTATTATGATCCTAAGGATGAAAATACTATTTTGGAGGAGGATCGTGCGCTCATCCAGTTCTATAAGCTCTTTGAGTCAGGCCAGACTGTTGATTCCAAGAAGTCAAGTCCTTGGTTGATTCGTCTTGAATTTGATCGCGAGAAGATGTTCAATAAGAATATTTCAATGTATGATGTTGCATTTATTCTACGTGACAAGTTTGAAGATATTGAACTCACTTACAGTGATTACAATGCGCAGAAATTGATCATGCGTATTCGTATTCCGATGTCTGACACTGTTGATGCAGTAATTGATTTGAAGAAATTCCAAAATAAGCTCCTCAATGGTGTTATTCTTCGTGGATCAGTTGGTCTAAAATCAGTCAGTTTCATTAAGCAGAAGGCAGAGTTCGGCCAGCTTGAGGAGGTTGATGGTGTTTACAAGTCTGAGGCTCAATATGTTCTTGAATCAGATGGTTCCAATTTCTTGGATGTAGCTAATCATCCTGCAGTTAATGGAAATAAACTTTATAGTACAAACTTCCATGATATATATGAACAATTGGGAATGGAGGCGGCTCGTGTAGGGCTTCTTCGTGAATTTACTAAGATCTTTGAGGAGGTAGGTGTCAGTCAGCGTCACTTATGTCTTATGGTTGATATTATGACCCGTAATGGTGTCCTGATGTCTATGGATCGTTATGGTATTAATAAGCAGGATACGGGTCCTCTTGCAAAAGCATCATTTGAGACGACTGCTGATACGCTTATTAAGGCTTGTTATTTCGGTGAGGTTGATCCTATGAAGTCAGTATCGGCAAATATTATGATGGGACAGCCTATTCGTGGAGGAACATCATTTACACAGATTCTGTTGGATGAGTCATCTGTTGTTAATATGTATAAGGGATTGGCACCAGTAGAGGAATATGGCGAGGAAGAGGAAGTAGATTATTCCAAGTTGACGGATGAGGAATTAACCTATTTGGGAGATGAATGTTCAGCGGCTAAGATGCAGCTGTCTGCAGTTCTGCCGCCTGCAATGGCTGTACAGGATGAAGAGGATGTTGAGTTGAATATTCTTGAATAAGCACAAGAGTCTAAGCCACAAATGCAATAATAAATTATGAGTTCGCAGAATGAAAAACCGCCTTGGGCCAATTTTTTACTAAAAGGTGCCCCAAGAATACATGATCAATTACAATGGTGTGAACTGGATGAATTAGAAATAAATAATATTCTTGGAAAAATCCCAGAATCTTTGGCAACTGCTAAAAATAATATTGAGACATTAGGGCCAGCCTATTTGTGGGATTTTGCAAAAAAAATAACAAATCCATATGAATTGGTTTATACCTATAAAAAAGAATATATACCTACTAGTGTTAGTATTATTCATCCACTTAGTCGTTCATATTATAAAATGATTGAGATCTTGAAACTAACTGATTATTTTAATTGGCGCCAATCACGTCTTAGTCTAAGAACAGCACATGTATGTGAGGGACCAGGAGGATTCATAGAGGCTATTTTTGATGCAGCTGGGCGCTCAAAATTAAAGATTACATCTGCACATGCAATGACTTTGAAATCAGTCCAGCCACATATTCCAGGTTGGCGTCGTGCCCAGAATTTCCTTAATAAAAATCGGCAAGTAAGAATTGAATATGGAGCGGATGGTACTGGTGATATTTTAAAGGCTGAGAACCGGCAGGCATATATTAATACAGTATTAACTTCTGGAAAAGTTAATATTTTTACTGCAGATGGTGGTTTTGATTTTACGGATAATTATATTGCTCAAGAAGCCTCTGTATTTCCATTATTGTGTGCATCAATTAATATTGGACTATCTGTTCTTGATGTAAATGGTCTTTTTGTTCTGAAAATTTTTGATTATTTTGAGGATGCTAGTATGGAATTATTAGTGTTTTTAATATCATGTTTCAGTCGCTGGACAATTTATAAACCTGCTACTAGCCGTCCATGTAATTCTGAGCAATATTTTATTGGTATAGGATATCGTGGAATAGAGGCAATTGGATCCTCAATTAAATATATTGAAAATTTAATTACATATGGTCAATTTCCAAAAAAAATATTTAAAAATAATATTAATGAATTGCCTCTATATCAGCAGATAATTGAAAACAGACAGACTTTAATGGAAAGACAAATATATTATTTGCATCTTGCACAGGCGAATGTACAAACCTGGATATCTGGCTCGCATATAGATCTAATGCCACTATGGATAGAATCGCAGAAAAAAAGTCTGTCATTCTGTCAATATTTCAGTGTCTATTATAAATCACATTATGAATTTAATGTTAATCCAGTTTTACCAGAAGAGAAGGATTTTGATACGCATTCAATAATTACCTGCGTCCCTGCTGAGAAGGACGGAACTGAGGAGGCAGGAAACGCTCAGCAAGACGGGTCCCAATAATCATGGATGCCTGGTGTTGTGTAAGATTACCGCCGCCCATTTGGTCAAGCATATGTAACATAGATTCAAGTTGTGTCAGATCCTCACCAGCAATAATTTTCTTGTAGAGTTCGGGATAAGAATTTACAAATGTATCACATTCAGCACGTATGTCTGCATCTGTCTTATCAGATGCCAACATATCAACAATTTTCTTGATGCTGTCACGGATAAATTTTGCACGAGTTGCAGGATCAAAATCTAGAGGACGTGCCGCAGCTTCTGCCATTGATTCTTGAACAGAACGACGATCTAACATCTCAGGCTTCTCAGTAAATGAACTACGTCCATCATCGGGTCCAGGGAAAAGAGGTGGTTGTCCAGACATATTGATATATATAGATTATTATTATTAATATGTTTAAACGCATTAGAAATGCCTGTAGCAACTGCAGAAGCACCACCTCGTGCTTTAACCGAAGTCCCGAAGCAAGTACAGCCTGTTATTAATAGCCCTGAGGCTCAAATGCCTGGGGTTCAGAATGATCCAAATTCTATTGCAGCAATTGCAAAAAAAGCACAGGTTATGCAAGGACAAAGTATTACTGATTCAATGTATGATCCACCATTGCCACCTCCAGCCGGAGGCTCTACTTCCGGCTTTACCAATTATGGACCAGGTATTGCACGTGATAATATGTTATCAAGAATAATTCTATTTATTGCTTTCCTGGCAATTATTTATCTTGTAGCCAACCTTTGTTCTGGAAACTCAATACGCTATATAATATCTAAATTTAAGATTCCACGACTATTTAGAAAATAATGCAAAGTGCTCCAGACTATTTAGGCGCAAATGATCAAGAATCAGATATTCCCGATAACTCGGATCATTATTGTTCAGATGAACATTGTGAAATTGAGGCTGAAGAATATAATGAAAATAACAAAAATGGAATGAGTTTTCTCCATAAAGATGAATTATACGATGCTCTACAACAAATGAAAAATGCAATCTATATTGATATGTTTCAAACAGGTCCATCAGAAAAAGTTCATAATCCTATCATTTTGAATAAATATCTTGAATTAATTGATCGTGTATGGAAATCAGTTGGCTATGATAAACCCATTGTCTTAGATGATCAATCATCAGTAGTTCGTGATGCAATTACACAATTTATTGGAACTCTTCATGCTCATTTAAGTGAACCCAATACTGAGAATGATAAAGAACTGCGTTCACAGCTTTTACATCTACATTTGCATTGCTATCCGTATTGTATGAGTGAACAATGTCTATCTTCAGCATAGTATGAGACTCTGAATAATAAGATTTCCGGATAGTAGGATAAATGGAATTTCAAACTGAAGCACAAGCACAAGAGATTGTTAATAATTTAGGAAAAAATCTTAGTAATAATAAAATTAATTATGTCAATAAAAGTAAGTCTAAGGTAACTAAAAATAATAAAGGAAAGCGTAATAATAAAAATAATAAAACAAAGAAGAATTTACGCAAACGATTAGGATTAAATAAGGAATGCCCTCCTGGATTTATTCTTCGTAAACCATTTTACAAGAAGATTAGTAATACAGTAAAACAAGAGGGATTCTTCATTAAAAGAAAGGGAAAGGTGGTTCATATTAAACCAAAGAAGAATAAATTTCTTGTGAAGGCAACATGTGTTAAGAACACGAGTGCAAATGCAGATAGGGAACAGACTAGTGAAAGTTATTCCAAGCGTTTAGCGAAGCAGCTGAAGAAAGGTGAACTTCGTGCATTTGGTTATAACTTCCGACTCCCAGATGATCTTCGTCATGAAGCATTGGTTAAAGCAGTAGGCGAATTAGGTGCTCTGCAAGTTTATCATAAGCTTGATGCAGTTACACGAGTCTTTAGAGATAAAAATCCTGAAGCATCTGCTATATTTTCTAAAGATCGTGATTGGGTTGAAGGACATTTCAAAGTTTAACATTAAGGCGCAAAAGGCGTTTATAGACCTAGCAATTATAAACTATGAATAGTAGTTTTAGGAGCATGGATCAAACAAATATAAAAATACCAGAGGAAGCACCAGAACAGTCATCATATGTTCGTGTAGCTATAATAACAATACTAGCTTCTATTATTGGTGCATTTGTAGTTGCAGTCTCAGGTATTGCAGAAATTAAAGCAAATTGGCCAAAATACCGTTGTAAGCCACAATATATTGCTGCTGCACCATTATTAGGACATAATTTATCAGAAAATTTTGATTATTGTGTGAAGAATGTTATGGACAAGGAGGCCTCGGGTGCATTATCTCCAATATATAAAACTCTCGCAACATTTATTGGAATTATTTCTACTCTTCTTCAAAGCACAAATTCTCTTCGTCTTCAGTTAGCAACTTTGGTTGGAGGAATTGTTAAAATAGTTCAACAATTTACTGATCGCTTCAGTCAATTCCAGTTTGCTCTTCGTACTTCGGCAATCCGAATGAAATCCATTATGTACCGTGTTTATGGAACAATGATGTCTATGATATATATGGGTCTTAGTGGTGTAGTAGCTGTACAGAATTTAGGTGATAATTCCCTTGTCCGATTCTTAAGTACATTCTGTTTCCCTCCAAGTACTCCTATTTATGTACATGGCCGCGGAATGATTCCGATCAGCAATGTGTGTATTGGTGACCGTCTGGCACATGGAGGTCATGTTACCGCGCGATTCTTGTTCAGTGCTAAGGGACAACCCATGGTTCGCATGGGCCATGTACGGGTCAGTACAAATCATTTTGTACAGGCTCCAGATGGAGTATGGGTAATGGCAGGTGATCATCCTGATGCTGAAAAAGATCGCGCATGGGAACACGGGGATGATTGGCCACTTGTTTGTTTGAATACAAGTGATCATAAAATTTCATTAGGTCGTTATATGTTTTCTGATTATGATGAAACTGAGAAAGGTGATATGGAAGCCGCTCAATTTGTTGAAAAATCAATTAATGGATCTGAGCCAACAGCCTTGCATAACTTCAAAGAATATGGAGCCCTTATGCATCCTATGACTATTATTAGCAAACAGGGTTTGCTTGCATCACATGTGGATTTGGGTTATGTCTTTGAAAATGGTGCGAAAGTAATTGGTATCATTGATAAATTGACTACAGATGTTGTTAAATTAGATCAGCAGACTGTTGTCACTGCATCTACATTAGTGTGGTCTGCTAAAGATCGGAAGTTTACGCGTGCTGTTGATATGCCTGGAGCAACCCGAATTACTTTAGATAAACCTACGGTATATCGTGGATTTATTGTTACGCCTCATAGTTATATTACTACCTCTTCCGGCTTCCATCTAAGAGATTATATAGAAGTCTTGAGTCCTGATACTGAGAATTCATATGCTGAGATCTTGCGAACTGCTCCTGCCGGCGCGCCTGCCCATAAACAACAAGTGATATCTGCAAAGTAGATATGGATACAGAAGTTGAACCAGAAATAGATGGCAATAAGTCATCTTTTTTAAGATTGACTATTGCCATTATAGGATTTACATTGGCAACAGTTTTTGCAATGACATTAGCTGATCGCAACTCTGTTATGGCTAAATGGCCAGAGGTTCGTTGTAATTTGCCAACCATGTTATCAGCCTTTTTATATAAGCCATCTGATTATAATGGTTCAGCCGCAGACTTTGCAGCAGATAATTTTAATTTTTGTCTTTCTGGACTTGCAGGGAAAGCACTTGGAGCTGCTACACAACCAGCAGTCGGCATGATCAAAGGACAAGCAGAAGCAACAGGGACTATTGGACAACTTCAAAATTCCGTTCGCAACATGTTAGGAAATCTTCATAGAGATTTTTCAAAGAATCTTGATGGGTTTTACATGAAATATCGCCTATTCCAAGGAGTTAGTTCTCGTCTTGCACAGTACCTGCGTGCATCAATGGGAAAATTGGAGGGTATTATTGGCGCAAGCACTTATTTGGCAATAAGCACATTTGTAAGTTTAATGAATACAGTTGAATTTATTGTCTGGGTCGCGATTATAATCATTTTAATTCTTGTTGTAATATTTATTATTTTGTTCTTTTTCCTAGCACCTTTTACACCATTATTATTGACAATTATTGGAATTATCACAGCAGCCGGTTTTGGAACAGCTATCGGTGGAGCTGCCTCCGTTTTCTGTTTTTCTCCTAATACATCTGTTATTCTCGCAGATGGGTCATTATGCCCAATATCACAATTAGATATTGGTGCGGAACTTCTTGATGGCGGCAAAGTGGAGGGAATGTTTGTTTTTGATGGATCTCAGACACCATTATATGACTTATATGGTATTATGGTCAGTGGGACACATTTAGTATATAATGCTCACACCAAGACCTATATGGAGGTTGCATCACATCCAGATGCAATCCTGACTAATGATACAACAAAATATGTGTATTGTCCTATAACCACTACTAGAAATGTGCCGGTCCAAAATAGATCAGGTCAATTAACTATATTTTGTGATTGGGAGGAGGTTTCTAGTGATGAGGCAGAGGCTGAGTGGGCGGCTGCAGTCGCATCAATAATAGGAAATAATCCGGCTGCTGATGCGGGGCCTGCTGGATTTGGCGCAGATGCATATGTATATAATTCACTTAATCATGCTGTTAAAATCACTGAAGTAAATATTGGAGATACAATTTATGATAATGGAAGACAAGTAAAAGTCCTCGGCAAAGTTCATCGTTTTGTTTCAGATTCTAAGACATCAGGAACCTGGTCTTGGGATCGTTTTGCACATAAATGGGTTCAAAACTCCGGCCCACATAGTGCGAATATGGATCTATATCATTTAGTTACCGATTCCGGCACTTTCATGGTTAAAAATAATAATAGAAAATACACTGTCAGGGATGCAACGGAGGTTGGAGTTCAGAATCTGAGAAGTTGCACGCCGGCGGTGTTAAAATCATTAAATGCTTTATAAATTCATTCGCAGCCATTAGAAGAAATGGCACGTATGCACTTTTTGGTTACAGGTCTTATACTTCTTGCAGTTGCAAGTTTCCTCATGATCTACAATGCTCGTTATGGTCCTATTATTGGCCTTGCTAATGAGGGTTTCCGTGGTGGTGAGGGTATTGCTGGTCATACTGGTGGTGAGGCTTATGGTGTGAATCTTGGTGGCTTCCAGGATATGCAATGCTCCCCTAGTGAAATGTGGAGCGCTGAGCTCGGTCGCTGTGTTCCTGCTGGTGCTCCTGGTACTGCTCCTAACACTGATCATATGTCCGAGGGCTTTGCATCCTATTTCCTAGGTGAGGCTGGTGGTTATGGTTCTAAGTATGAGGCAATGGGTCCTTTTGATGCTGTTAAGCTCAAGCCTACTAATGGTGTTAGCTCTTACCGCAGTGCTCCTCCCAATGAGCCCTTAATGGGTCCTGCATTTGAGGTCGGTCCTGATAATCTCTTCATGTTCAAGAACAATCAGTGCAAGCCTGAGTGCTGTGGAGCCTCTTATGCATGTGATGGTGGCTGTGTTTGCTCTACTCCTGAGCAGCGTAAGCTTGTGAATATGCGCGGTGGTAATCGTACTGTTGAAGATGGCTTTTAGACGTAGTCTAAAAACCCTCTAAGCTAACGGGGCAAATCCATAATCCTTAAATTTTCTATTACAAATAATTATAAAAATTAATATTGTTATTATATTATTAATTTTATATAATATAACTAATGTTTAATGCCGTCTAGTTCTATGGCGACGTGTAAATCTTCTTTTTGTGTGTCTCTTTCTGCGACCACCACCCATGCCAGCACCACCTCCTCTATCAGGACGAGAATTATTTTCTAATAACCAACTATCTAAATTTTCTAATGCAGTACTGTTATTTATTTTTGAATTTGTTTTTGAATTTGTTTTTGAATTTATTTTTATATTTAATTTAGAGTTTTGTTTTGGTTTTTGCGTACTGAATGTATTATTTGGGCCTATTAAAATGGAATCTATTTTTTCTCTTAATTCATTTACAAAAATACTAAATAAACTTGAATTTTGTTTATAATTATCAGGATCACTATAAACTTTAGCATTAATATTAATGGGAGTTGTATCCAAATAAGGTCGTATATATTTATCTAATAGATTAGCAATTATGATATTATTCATTCTATAAATATTAGTTTTTTCCCCAGTTTTGTCGCGAGCCATTTTAAAAAAGAAATTTATTTTGTGTATAGCAACTTTTAATTGTTTTTTTGGTACATTTTCAAGACCAAAATAATAAATCATATCATATAAAGATTCAGGTTTTTTTGAATTATTTTTTCCAGCAACATGCTCAATTTTAAAAGGATTATTTTCATTAGTTGCATTTGCTCTAGCAGCCTTTTCAGCTTGACTGCGAATAAAAGCATTAGCTCTTTCAGCAGCAGTTTGCTCCCTATGAGCAGCAGTTTTAACACTAGCCATTATAGGAGCTTCACCTATGTCTTCAATTATAAAATGATCATCTAAAAAATTATCAAGATCTTCTGCAACTAAATGTTTACCTTTAAATTTTTCATCTCCATCTATAATTATAATCTTATCCTTTGATACAGGTATTATAAATTTAAATAGTTCTTTGGTTCCTAATCTAAGAGAATATAATCTACTTGTATCTTTCTCATAAAATTTAGGGGGCAAACTTGGAGTAGCCATTGTATTTATTCCAAATATTTTAAATTTTCCCCTGTTAGGAAATGATCTACGACTTTATCTGTATTGGATATGGGGTTGCTACGGCCTCTTTTATTTTATCACTTACAAGTGTTCAATTAACCGGAATTAAAATATTAATTTTTGATCCATATTTTGATGGAGGTGAACTTCGGCGGAATTACGGAAATATCCAAAGCAATACAACCTGGTCTCAGTTTATTGACGCAGTAAGTAAATATTGCAGTCCAGCTAAATTAAATTATTTGAATAATATTCATAACAGAGATAAAACAACAACTTTAGATGAATTAATCTATCAATATTTACAAGTTGTTAATGCAGCCATAAGTTCATCTACAATAAAAATTCACAAACGATCAGAAATAGTTTATGAAGTAAATTATTCTTCGGAAGAAAAGTCTTGGACAGTAAATGGATTCCATGGAAAAATTTTAATTAATTGTCCAGGTGCAGAACCAAAACATCTTCATCTTCCAAAACCAACTCTTCAATTGTCTTCAGTTCTTAATCGCACTAATCTTCCTTGTCGTCCAGGTGAATATGCGATTGTCTTCGGAACAGCCCATAGCGGTACTCTTGCAATTAAATCACTTATTGATATCGGACTAAGAGTCTCCGCTATTTATAATGGATCAAAACCATTCAAATTTGCTCGTGATGGAGAATATGATGGAATTAAACAAGAATCCGCAATTATTGCTGATACACTTCCATCTACCGTAAAACTTATCAGTAATTCTGATGAAATTTCCATTAGATCCGAATTACTAGATTGTGATTGGGTATTGTATGCATGTGGATTTGATCGTCGGAAAAATATTATATTTAAATTCAATAATCTTGAAATTGATAAGACCCATATTAATTATGATAGTAATAATGGTAGATTAACTATTAGTGCAAATGGAAATGAAAATCAACTACCAGCTTTTGGTTTTGGTATTGCATATCCAAATAGTAACATTATTGATGGCAAAACATATTATGATGTAAGTTTACCTGCATTTTTACAGCACATTGAGAAAAATTTGCTCCAAATACTTGGATCATTATATTGAGGCTTTGCTTGATTGTAAGCCCGAGGCAGGAAAATAACTAACAGAACTAGATAATGAATAACAAGAACCTTCTGAATTCTTATTTGCCGAATTCTCCGGCTAGACCCATTATAAATAATGTTGGTAATGCATTTAATTCCCTTAAAAATACTACTACTAATTTGGCGAATGCAGGTGGTAATATTGCAGCAAATATCGGTGCCAACGTGGCTAACATGGGTGCTAATATAGCTAATGCTGGTTCTAATATGGCTGCAAATATGGGTAATGGTATTACAAATCTAGGCGCTATGGCTGCAAATACAATCACAAATAATTCAAAATCTGCTAATGCAGTTGGATTTCCTGTTGGACTAGTAATTATTGGTGTAATTATTGCGGGAATTGTTGCTGGAATCTATTTCTTTTATGATAAGATCAAATCATTTATTCCTGATTCAGTTCGTTATATTTTTAGCGGCGGTGATATGACCCCTGCAATGCCTTCTACTGCAGCTTCTGCTCCTGTTACTAATGCGCCTCCAACAAATGTTGAACCTATTCCGGCGGCAGCCTCATCTGTAGAATCCATTTTACCGGGTAAGAAAGAGGTTTTCAATGTAAGTTCAAATCGTTATACCTATACTGATGCGGAGCCTCTCTGTCGTGCTCTTGGTGCGCAGCTAGCAACCTATGATCAGGTTAAGGCAGCATTTGACAGTGGTGCAGACTGGTGCAATTATGGCTGGACTAAAGGACAGCTTGCGCTTTATCCTACACAGCAAGAGACTTATGATAAGCTGCAATTAGGCCCTGAAGGACAACGTATGGCATGTGGAAAACCTGGACTCAATGGTGGTCACTTTGATAATCCTGAACTTCGTTTCGGTGTTAATTGCTACGGAACTAAGCCAAATCAAAGCCAACATGATGCTGCTAAACAAACTGAAGGCGCACCTATCAGTCCTGGTGCTCTAGAGTTTGACAAGAAGGTCAGTCAATATAAGACTGAAGCCGATAATATTGGTATTATGCCTTTCCGTAAAGATGTATGGAGTGCTTAAATGAATTCCATAAAACTTTTATTGGGGTGCAAGCGACTTAATCATCATTATCACGCAATGCAGCTGAAATGATACGACCTTTCTTATCCCTATATAATATTCCTTCCTCAATCAAACGATCTATTTCCTCCTCATCTAGCTTCGCCTCTTCTTCATCATAGTTTTTCACATATGGACTTTGATCCATATCAATGAATCTATATATAAAATACGGTAAATTCGCCCAGAAATAACTGGATGCATGTAACGTAGCAAAAACCTCACCTCTATCTGCCCATGATTTAACAGTATTCCAGAATTCTGGTTTAAATGTATAGTCGTAATTCTCACGATCTTTTTGCAAATCTCTATGAGCTGGAGGATTCATTGTTAGTTCGGGACTTGAATACAGATAGAACTGTTGATCAACTGTATAGGCCCATACAAGAATTTTGTTAAAAAGTGTTGTTTTATCCATTGTTAAATAATAGCCAGTATCACTGAAACTATTACATATAGTTGTAGCTATATCAGCTATTCTATGATGGCGTTCATTGATTGGATCAATGGTTTGGTGCAGCCATTGATCCCAGGATGGAAAATAGCGCTGATAAGTTTGATTGTGAATCTCATCAAGTCTTCTTGGAGTGATCTCTTCCATGGTTTTGTTCTGTCCTATGTGTTTATCAATTGTTTAGACCATTCGTTAATGGTTCAGGTACTGGAATAGCCATTTCACGTTTTAATTTACGAGTTGTTACCGATTTGCGATTTTGTTTGATAAATTTCAAAATATTATCAGTCTCATCTGGATATTTACTTCCCTTTGCCTGGAAATATTCATGTAACATTCGCTCAAGATGCATGAAATTAAGTGGTGCCGGGTGCGTAGTCTCTTCCAGTACAATTTTACCACCTACGATCTGAATAATAGCATTAGTCATATGAGAATCTTCCATCGCTTTAATAATTTTTTCTTCATATAAATCTTTCATTTGACGTGCATTAGTGGTCTGTTGCTGATAGGATTTGGTTAAACCATCAAAATGTACGTAATGACGGACCATTTTATTAAAATCCTGTGGTAAAGCAGTTTTAGTTATTGAATTAGATTGATTAGCTAGGGCATTATTATTCATTACTTACTACCCTTTTAATAAACTTTTAATGAGGCGCAATGCACACATCCTGAACTGCTTGTTCTGAAAAAGACAAGAAGGAATGTGCTAACAGTTAAAAGGATCATTGCGGCAATGATTATGATACTGATTATAACATATGGAAATGACTTCTCCATAACATATTGAATAACCGGATCCACAATAAAAACTTGTAGCCACTGTCTAGTCTCTTCGGATTTGAAACTTACCACCAGATTCTCAATTGTCTTTTGCAACCAGGCTGATTTAATTGGTGATGCCGACTTCATTGATTGTTGTTGTTGCTGTGTACTGTTCATAACTACTGTGTTATAAAAGACTAAAAACAAGAGTCCTTTAGCGCAGAATGACTGATTGTGAATGGACCTTTAGTAATCCAACAGTGGAAAAGAAACGTGATGCATCTGGTAATAATATATCAGTATTTAAATTTAATATTTCCAAATCCAGAGAATATAATGAAACAATACCAACTACAGCTGATTTATTACAGAAAACAGTTTTTACCCCGGCACTTATATCATCATATTTGCTTGATATGTATGGAGCATTTTTAAAGGTACATAGTTCAAAATTTGCAAAGAGTTATACACCGGCACAATTGATTCGTATTACACGGCATAGTTTTATGGCTGTACAAGAATTTGCTGGGACATGTGATTGGACATTTACACCCGACTCAATTGAGATAACTGGTAATGCATTTAATATCATTTGGCATGCACGTGCTGAACCAAAGATTGAATTAAACACAGGTGATGATTTGGAGGAAGTAGATGTGGATGGTATGATACCGGGTAACCTATCAGATAATGATTTTCTCCGGCTCAATTCCCCTGAGAAGCTAAGAGCGATTCAGCGTTTAGAGAAGGCGAAGTTGAAAATGAAGATCTCTAAGCTCCGCCTGGAAAAGGCGGTGACAAACTATATTTCAAAATACGGAGATCTTGGTGAAAATATGTTTAGTTCTTCGGATGAAGATGAAGGTGCTACCACCGATTACGATTCTGAATCAGATTGATTTTTGAGATTGTACTCAGCCAAAAATCCACTCATACTACAACAGAGACAATGAAGACTGATTCTATTCTTATGTTCGTCGGCTTAGCTGCACTAGTCCTGATTGCAATCTATTTGATTAACCCCGGTCTTCTCGGCATGGGGCGTGATGGTTTTGATAATAGCACACCACAAATGACCATCGCTGGTGGTAATAATACCACAAATGCTACCGGCCAACAGATGCAAGCCATGGATGTCCCTGGTGCTGTCCAGGCCGCACAAAACATGGTTCCTGGTGCTACTGGTAATATGGCTGGCTTCCAGAACCCTGGCTCTGGCTCCGGATCAGAGGGCTTTGAGTCTGGCCCTGCCAATTTTGGTGACGCTGCTGCCCCAGCTGGTTGCTACCCTCGTGATCAGCTCACTGCTTCTGAGCTTTTACCCCGTGATACTAACTCCGTTTGGGCTCAGCAGAACCCTCTAGGCCCTGGCTCACTCAAGGGTGTTAACTTCCTTTCTGCTGGTGCCCTTGTTGGTATCAATACTGTTGGTCAGAGCTTGAAGAACGCTAATCTACAGCTCCGTTCTGAGCCCCCCAATCCCCAGGTCGCAGTTTCTATCTTCAATAACTCCACTATTGAGCCTGACTTCAACCGTCGCCCCTTGGAGATTAATTAAAATTTTATAACGTTTATTATTCTTATGAATAAATTGCGTATTTTTTAATGCATATATTTATACAATTTATATATATATGCCTATTAATTTTAATTTGGAAAAACTAAGAGTAGATCATAATTGTATTAATTATTTTGAAACAGGACTCTGGGATCCTACAGCAGATGTATCAAGTAAGTATGCTCTGAAATGTGGTTTTAATAAGGTCTATTGTATTGAAATCAGAGAAGATTGGGTTTCATCTGGTAAGGAAGTATTTAAGAATGAAATTGCCAGTGGTAGATATAATTTAATTTTAGATGATAGTTCAAATATGAGAAAATATTTAATTAATAATGATTTTAATGATAAAACTATTTTTTTCTTAGATGCTCATGTTGATAATAGCAATATTCGTAATTATCAAAAGAAATGCCCCCTATTTGATGAATTAGATGCAATTGATTTATTAACAAGAAAGGATCATATAATATTAATTGATGATTTAAGAATTATTAAAGATCCATATCCTTGGGGTGAATCAAGTTATGGTAGTATTAATTTTTTACAACAGATCAAAGAAAAAATTTTGAAAATTAATAGTAATTATAAATTTATAACTCTAAATGGACATATTGAAAATGATGTACTATGTGCATATATTGATTAATAAATAATTAATATATTTATAAATATATTTATTCTAAAATAGTTAATTATATTTTACTAATTTTGGATAAATATATAATTTTATATATTTTTTATGTAACTTTATTTCATAACTGTGGTTTAGCTGCCTTCTTAAAATCACTTTCAACATTCTCTAATGCATTATGAATAACAGCCTCTAATTCATTCTTTGCCTCTATATCTCTCACTAAGATCTGCGCCAAACGCTGGGCAAACAGCGCTAATTTGCGTACAAGTCTGAACTGAACACCAACAAAAATTATTGATAATGCTATCTCACCCTGATATTCTGTAGTCATATATGGCTTATAGGAACTTGTTCCATCACTTATATGGAACATAAATGGAATTAATTGATTTAATTTTCTAATGTAAAATACTGCAATAGTTAATACCGCTAATTCAATAATAATTTCGCCAAAAAGACGCCATGTAGTAATTTTATTATCATATGCTGGAAATGTAATATTCATTATAAGTCCAAGAATAATTGTACTAATTGAATATGTAACGCTATATTGTGTTAATTCAAGAATCTGATTGACTCTTGTATTATCAAAGGCCAATAAATCGGCAAGACGCTGATAGAAATATTTAGATGCACCCGGCTCTGGACCAATAGTTATACTTGGGTTCATGATTCTATTAGATCAATTAGAAGGAAAAATGAGTGGATTAGGTTCATGGTTCTCATCAATGCTAACAGGTCAATATCCTCTTGTAAGTGTTAAATCAAATGTTGACGGCCGTACATATAAGGTTCGTGATATGGCTGATAAACAGCAGGCTGCTGATCTTTTGGCAAAAATAAGAATTCGTCTGGGAAAACTCTGTGATTCATTGATAAACAAGTATCCTGCTAAACCCCAGGTTCAACGTATGGCACAAAACTTTAAAGCAGATCCTGATCGTTTCTTAGAGGCTACACCTGATGCAAAACATACATCTTATTCTGTCAATAAGGGTGAATCAATACATCTTTGCCTGCGTCAAAGAAATGGCCCTGATGAGTCTTTAGTCGGCGAAGAGGTAATGATGTTCGTGGGTATTCATGAGCTAGCTCATACAATTACTAAATCAGTTGGTCATGAACCTGAATTCTGGAATAATTTTGGATGGCTTTTACGTGAAGCAGAGGCAATGAATTTATATACTCATCAAGACTTCCGTGCTCATCCAGTTGCATATTGTGGAGTTAGTATTACTGATCAACCCACCTATAATCCGGCAAAAGATGCAGAGAATGCCAAGGCTGAACCATCAGTTGGTCTTAATAATATATTTAAAATTGGTAATATGTTCTGAAAAAAGCGTCTATGATCTTCTAAACAAATAGACTTATACGCAGTAGAATGGAACGTGAAATCCCGCAGTTTCAAAGGGTTCTCCAAAATGTGGAGAAATTAGGCTCATTAGATCCTTTTTCTATCACAATTAAGTGTTGGTCACACGATAATAAATCTTTCCAAGATGTTATCATAAATAATGTGTATCCTTTTACAACAATTAATGAGCTTAAGCTGCGAATCTATGAGCAGAAAGCTTCTAATTTATGGATTCCTGATCAAGTTTTTTTAGCTACTGCCCAAGGTAACTCCACTGAATCGGAAAAAGATTTCTATTTGCCAGCCGATAATCAATGGTATAGTGAATATGAGCGCGGATCAGATACAGATTATATTATTTTAAAATCACCATTATTTCGTTGTAAACCAGGAACACCACTAGACAGCCAATTTATTGATACTCTTGGTGAACCGAGAGCTGTTTCACGTGATAATCGTGGACGATCAGTCCTTGAAGATGCTTATCCTGGTCAAATCCCCATTTTCTTTGCTTTTTGTGCAGCGGATATGCTAGCAGCATTTGGATTTAATGATGGACAACCAGTACCTGATCGTGATTGGATTGGTAGATTCAAAATGTATTTTCCGGCACTACAGCCTAATAATTATAGACCATCCGCAAAAGACATTGCTGATGCATCACAGCTCCAGAAATTCATGATAATGAACAATAAAATGTTGGCTTCAATACAAGATCTTCTTGAAAATGATGTTCCTACTGTTAATCTTAATATGAATAATATTTTGGCTCTTCGGCTAGATTTTACAGGTGAACAGAAATCTGAAGATTCTTATATAACTCCATTCAAATCGGTTGAAGAACTCTTTTTTGATGCAAATGTGAATGAGCGAAGACCATTTATGCGTCTTCTATCTGCGCTAGATGAGCCTATAACGAAGATTCACGTTCAAGGAATTATTCCAATTCCAGATATCGCTCATCCTGGTCTTCTTCTTCAATGGAAGGATGAACAAAATCCAGATCCTCATAGTGATTTCCTTTTTATTAAGGTTTTAACGAAGGGCCTGGAAGCCGGCAGCCCTCCATTGTACGCAACAGTGAAGATCTTCCATGATGGATCCTCATTTGTGACACTTCTTCCATCAAAACAACATAGAAATGGAATTGATCCGAAGACTGATCTTCGTGATTTAGATTTAGTATTGGCTGAAGGTGTGAAGAATACACATTTGGAGGGTCGCGAAATTTCGCTTAATGAAGTTAGTCTTACTCTCAGTCTTCGTCTTGAACGTGAAGACAAACATTTAACCTCCAAAGTTTTAAATGAACGGTTGAAGCATTTTTCATATTTCTTCCAGGAAATTAAAAACTATAATCCAGAAACCAAACCTCTTATTCTACTTCGCTATAAGGCCGTTAATCAATATGCAGATGATCCCAATAATATTTATACTTTTATTCGTCAATATATACAAGTACATTCTATCAAATCAAATGTAATTCCAGCCATTGCGAGTGAATTTAATTTGACTTTTGAAGAGGCTGAGAAAATGTTGCGACTCTATGTTGAACTAGATGATTCGTATGTTCTTGTTAATCCAGAATTACATACTTTTAGTAAGGAGAATAATCCTGGTATTGATATTGCAATATTTGGTCAACATCCTGTTTATAATATTAAGATCACACGTTGTACCTCTATTAAACATTTACAACGAATCTATTCAATTCTATCAATGTATTTAACAACAGATATAACAACAGTTGCTAAAGAAGATGTTGAACAGGCTATAAAAAAGATGGAGCCTGCTGTTACAAAGATTGAACAATTGAGAATTGAGAAAGAGGATGATGAATATGAGACAAGAACTTTAATCAATAAAATTATTCCTCCAGCGACAGCTCAGCCATCTGATCTTGATCTTTATGGTCTTAATAGCTCTGGAAGTGATATGGTAGCTGATACGCCAACTGTGCAGAAAACATATAATAATGATTTTGCAATGTTCTTAAATGATGATTTTTCGGGGGGCAGCACTACACAAGAAGGTGGTGCCAAGCGTGTATTTAGAGAAGATGAAGACAAGGATCTTGTTGCAGCCGGCTGGTATATTAAGAAACTCAAAGAACTTGATCCACGTCTATTTGAATTCAAAGCTGGCATCAAAGGTGATAACGATTATTCTCGTAAATGTCAATCAAATGCCAATCGTCAACCAGTGGGCTTGTCCGAACAAGAATATAAACGTATGTTGAAAGAATATGAAAATGATAAAGATTTAACATTTGTTGAAATTCCTTTGAGACCAGGAGAACCAGAGCCACCAATGATAGGTGAAGTTATTACAGTCTTACGTTATGGAACTAATCCAACAACGCCTAATTATTATTTCTGTCCGCTCTTATTTTGTCTCAAAGATAAGATTATGGTATTAACCAAAGATTTTGAAGGTTCAAGATGGCGTAAAGGCTACGAGAAACCCAAACCAAAAGATCCAAATACATGTCCTTTCTGTGGAGGAGAAGAAATTGTTGATAAAAAGGCCGCTAAAATTGGATACACTGTTATGCGCCGCGGCTTCCTACCTCAAAGTACAAGCACAGTTGCGACCTTCATTGACTTTACAAAAGATTCAACACATCCTGATAAGTTTGAACTTCCATGCTGTTATGATAAATCCACAATGTATCGTCTTACTGATAAGGCCTTTGCACCATTTCTTGCTCTAACACGTAAAGATCAACCTGCAGATCAAAAAGTTATTGAGGCTGTTGCACCAGATGCAGATGATATTATTAATTATGAGATTTATCGTTTCAAGCTACCAAGCAGCTACATCTTAGAAGCCTCTAGATTCCCTCTAAAACCAGGTACATTTGGTCTAATTGGTCCTGCACTTGATAAATTCTTCCATCAAAATAGTCCATCACTTGTTAAACGTGATATTAGACAAGAACTTCGCCCATCAAAAGGCAATCATGGATTTTTAAGAATGGGTGTTCAGGGTTCTAAAACTCTTGATCCCAATGCATTCTTTGGTATATTAGCCCCCTATTTAAATAAAAATTCTATTGATGAAGTTCGCCAGTTAATTCTTGAACGTATGAGTCCACGTCTATTCATTTCTGCAAATTATGGTAATTTAATTCATGAATTCTACAATCCTTGTGGACCAAGACCAAGCACCGAAGAACTTCAGCAATGGAGCTCAACACATCTTAATATAACACTTAATCCACAGAATGAATTTGAATTACGTCGCGCCTATATGTCTTATCAATCTTTTATTGAATATATTACAAGTAATACTACATATAAGGAATATCGTATATTTGCCCAAATGTTATCATATAAGGGCATATTTAGCGAAAATGGAATTATATTCCTTGTAATTGAATATAATAGTCAGGATTTGGATGAGCCACCGCGTGTTGCATGTCCTCCTTTTGGCTATAATCCTTTAATTCATGATGGTTGTGATTTTGGATTTATTCTCCGTGATCAACAAAATATTTATGAGGCTTTATTATATTATGAATTTATTGAAGCAGATGAACAATTTATAGATCGTCGTCACATGACATATTTGAAATTTAATCCAGCGACAAATGATAAATTACAACCTATTATAGTTCAACGCATCAATGAATTTACACAAAACTGTGAATATGTTGGACGTGCAATTTATACTGCTGGATCTTCTGTCAAGTCAAAAGATCTTATAACAATTAGCGAATTATTATCACCAGAATCAGCTATAAAAGATTATGTAAAAGGTGTTGTTCGTGATGTATATAATCACATTGTAGGTGTTACATTATTTACTGGAACAGGTCGTTTAATACCAATGCCGGTTGCAGATGATGGATTTTTACCATTGGATTCTTACTTTTATTTTGATTGGAATTCTGTTCCGATTGCATCTGTAGATAAGATCTTTGAATTTTATGATGATCAACTGGCGCAATTTGTTGAGTCAAATCCGGGCTATAAGATTGATGCAATTCTGAAGATTGAAGGATCAAAACAGGTGCGTGCAATTCGTTTTGCAAATGGTGCAATCTGTCCTGCACGTGGAGTAATTGCAAATCTGCCTGAAGAGTTACAGTCAAAGATTGTGGCAAGTGATTTCCCTGAATATGAAATGAATCGTGCGATCTTTTTCTCGGAGGATGCAAAAGAAGAATGTGAAGCATTTACTAGCCAGATGACTGAACTTCCTGAAGACTTAGCAGCAATTTCTGGGCAACAGTTAGCCGAGTTATATCAGCATTTCCGTCTTTCAGTCGCTCATTGGTTGTCAGAGGCACCAACCGCAAATCTGCGTCGTGATGTGGAAAATGTTATTTTCCGTAAAGGACTACCAACCTATGAGCGCCGCCGCCGATTGATGATTTTACTACAATCCACATTAGATAAGTGGTTTATTGCATCAGCTGATTATATTCCTGGAAGACCATTTATTAAACGTCGTGATTGCCGCCGACTCACAGAAGAAGCATGTACTGATGCATGTGCTTGGTCTGAACAGGATAAAACATGTAAAATTCATGTGCCTCTAAAGACACCTACCTTCGTTTTAACAAAAGATCTATTTATTATGCGACTTATTGATGAATTAATTCAATTTAGACAGAGACGTAATGAGATTCTGGAAGACCGTGTAAAGACAACTGTACAATTGAAGACAGCAGTTCGTATTGATAATGAATGGATTTTACCAGAATCCTCTGTGTCTTGGATAGAACTTCTGAAGTTGGAATGGGCAAAGAAGACATATGAAGTTCCGAAGTATTATGAGGAGATTATTCAACCATCTGCTGAAGATGGTAAGGAAGACCGACTTCGTCCTGAGGCAATGTACAGTTTAAGTGATGAATTCCTAGAGAATTTTGATACAACTTCTGATAAATGGGCTCTTACTTCCGAAGAAACTCTTCGTAAAGTTCTTCAGACACAAGAAACAATTAATCCTTCAAGCATTTCTAAAAATCTTTCTAGTCCAGTCTTCTTCATAAGCGAAGATCTTCGTGTCGCGCTTTATCTTCCACAGCTAGTCAAAGAAATGCCACCTATATATGTAATTGTGCAGCAAGATGGATCTTTTGGTCTTCTAGTCAGTAATCGTGATCCTAGTAATCCGAAGATTGCCTTCAATGATTTACCTGCAAAGCTACAAGAAGTTGCCAATAATCGTCGTCAAATAAAAATTGTAGGCTCTGATGCAGATGATGAACCAGTTACTCTTCGTCGCCGGCGTCGTGCAGTTATTCCATTATAGACCTAGTGCTTTTTAATATGTTCTCCATCAATTACAACTATAGTATCATGTTTACCTGATGCGATGGCTGCTTTTCGGCATTCAACCATTTCAAGAACCTCTTCGCGCATATCATTTAATTTAATTCGTTTATAATTTCGTGGAATTTGATCAGGGTGCAAGATAATAATTGCTAATTCAACAATTGACATTCCATATTCTTTCTCTAAAATATATTTATAAATAGATAATTGCAAACTATAATGCCAATAATTGCAATCATCTAGGTGTTCCATTGGACCAAGTCCTTTCTGGAACCGATTCTCAAACTTGATCTCCTTTGATCGTTTCCAATCATAGATCAGGAATTTTCCATCAGAGCGACGGCGAAATACCGCATCAATTGATCCTGCCAATTTAATATCTGTGTCAAAGACCTCCCATTCAAGTCTATAAGGTTCAATATCCCCTTCAGTAGCACGAACAAAATTCATAAAATAACGCCATTCCTTTGTCTGTAAAACATGTGGAGGAATGATAGCCGCAGCTTCATTGTAGTACATTTCAATTGCCAAATGCATCTCAGTTCCAGCCTCTGATGCAGTTGCACCATTATCTGACCAGAGTTTCTTAATGGCTTCATCAGTCATTCCAAAATATTTGCTCTGAGGCCATTTAGGCGATCCGCGCATTTTTGCAATAATTGCATCAGGATCAAAATGACCAAAGAATGAATGGACAAAGCCGGTTGTTGATATCCAGCCTACATATGATCCATCAACTGTATAGGTATGAGTTGGTTCGTCAAAAACGATTCGTTTATCACGAACATGCTCATTGCGTTTCCATAGAATCTGCCAATCTGCTGCGGGCATTTTATAACTTCTATTAAATACGATCAAAATAATCAGTTTTATTAAGCAGTTGATTTATAATAACATGTGATTGTACTGCATGTTGGATTGCATTCTGCACGACCAACACGAATATTTTCACGCTGCTCATAAGTCTCATATCTAACTTTACACGGTGCCTGTAATACATTTGAACAAACACTATTAGTGCAGCCTGTATTTATTGTACTTGTTACAACAGTAAAATAGGCCCACTGGGCTTTTGATTTATTTCTATTTATAATATCACTTGCATCCATTTCTAATGTTTAATAAACAAAAAAATTATACCGCCCAATAAAAATATCATTGAGATTGCAAGAATAATAAAAAGCGGTGTTGCAAATTCTCTCATTTCACGTCGTGTAAATGATGCGCAACCAGTCTGATTATCATTTGCCGGTATTGTTATATAAATATTGTCTGCTGTTGCTGACTGCATTATATAATAATTAAGTCAATATTTTAGACTCAAAAGGGAGGAAAATTAGCCAGATTCATAATAATTTTACCAACCTTATTGGCACCATCAATTCGCCCATCAGCTGTGCGACGTTTACCACCTAATTCAGAACCGGATGCTGTACCAGTATAGTATAGCAGATACTTATTCTGATCACGAACCGCCTCCACAATTTTTCTGAAACGTTTATCATGCATCCAACGATAGGTCAAGGCATCTGTTAGGACGCGATCCTTGGCTGCCATCCACTTTCCATCATCATAGAGTGCGCCAAATTTAACCATTGCTTGTGGTCTACTCTCAAACTTAACTTCGTCTGCTTCTTCCTTCAAAAGCGAATTTTCACGATCTGCAGTCAAAGAACGGGCTCCAGTTGAACTCTCGGCAAGTCGCTGTGCCATATATTTTTGATGGATCTTACCTTCTTGTGACATCATTGTCTTTGCAATTTCAGGCTTATTTGTTGCAATCTTATATTTCATTGCAGCCATATAATGTTCAATTGATGGGTATACAACTTCGTTGTCGTCAGGATCAGGGATCGGGAATGGTGCAATTAATGAGAGCCAACGACCAGCACCAGGCTCATTAATCTTCAATACATCTTGCTGACTTGCATCAGGACTAAATTGGAATAATTCTGATGGTGTAAAGGATTTATCTACGTTCATTGCAGTCAAAGTAGCTTTAGCTGTCTTAGTTGGCATCTGTGCAACTTCTTCAGAATTAGGAACAGCTGTTGGAATACCTGCACCTGGTGTAGGTGTAACTGTAGGCATAGGTGTAGGAGCAGAAGGAGCAGCAACAGTAGCACCCTTAGACTTTGATTTAGGAACAGTAGGTTCTTCAATTCCTTTGGTTGATTTACGCTTGAAGATAAACCAACGATTCAAGAATGAATAATCCTTGACAATATTATCCATAAAGTAATTTTTTCCAGCCTTCTTTGACATCTCATAACTGACATTAAACATATTAGTACTCTTCTGTAGACCAACCTCGTGCGCCTCCTCATCCGTCAGCAAATCACAACCAATTGATCGCATCATACGAGTAAAGAACTCAAACGACACCAAGAACTCACGATTAACCGTACCAATACTAATGAAATCAACATCAATTGCCATCCCAAGACCATCATAATCAGGACTCAAATCATCAACATCATATTCCTTACGAATAGACCAGATAGGAGTATCATTGATCTTGCCGATCTTTGCCTCTCCCTTAGGAACACCTCGTAACATCTGGAAAACGGCATCTCCATCAAAGAGACAGCCAACAACATACCCACCAACCTTTAAACATTCATTAATATTATTCAACATTCCATTAAAGGTCTCACGATTTTCAAAGAAATAGTGGAGCGTAAACATAAATGTCATAACATCAGCGCCATCTTTGAGAGCATTTGCACCGAACCGTTCCACATAAGGTGGAATAGGATTTTCAGGCTTCATACGTCCAAATACAGAGCGAAGAATATCACGCTCTTCAGGATTTGCACCTGCAAAACCATCAGTTAGACTCTTACTGCCGTCAGCAATTGCGAAGACCATTGGTGGCATATTCTCAGGACCAACCTCCTTGAGCATATTAAAGTAACGCTCATAAATACCCGAATTAGGATTTGTAATGTTATTACCAGCAGGGTCAATACCAAGAACAAATCCAACATTATTACGACGCCATTTCTGTAGATCTCCACCAACACCACAGCCAATATCAAGAAGTTTTTTACCACCACCTGCAAGAGCTGTGCGTAGCAGAATATTTTCCTTGATATAAATATTGTGAAAGTCACGAAGACCACGAACCAGATTCTGATCTTTCTTCACTGCAGTGCGACTATAATAGACTTTGCCGATTCCTTCCATCTCTTCATGCACTGAAGTAAGAGCCTTGATCTCTTCTTCGGAAGGCTCTTCAGATCCTGTGCGAATCATATATTCAGTTACAGGATCATGGATAGAATTCCAAACAGAAGAGGCAGTTTCATCAGAGTTTGCTGTACGCAAAAGAGGATTTGGAAGACGCATAGCCAGCGCACGCATAAAACGCTCCGTTTTATCATGACGAACACGAACAGGAATCCAGCGCCAACCAGGTTCTCTCTTCGGATCATAGGCCATCTCAACAATTGAACGATCACGAATTGGCTCTTTGGACCTCTCTGTCATTACATATTCTTCACCTGTTTCAAAGTCACGCTCTACCTTCAAATAACAGGTCGCCGCCATAGTATCAGGGAATTCATGTGGAGTAAATAAAATAGCCCTATAGCTACTATCATCCGTATTTGTCAGAGCTTTTTCTCCACCAAACAGAACAGCAGCACGAGGATCAGCCTGTGCAGCAGTCTTGTAACTGCCGACATAGAGACGCAACGTCTTATAACGAATAGTCTCATTAGTATCATAGTTAATTCCAATATTGATTTTATCAGTCTTAACATCCTCCAGATTCTTCTCAAAATTCACAAGGAAGTCAATAGTATTATCATGGGCAGGCTTCCATTTGAATTGACTGCGAAAAGCAGCACCAGGACGCGAAGGTAGAATATCAGAGTTAGAGGTCAAAATAAGACCATCAGTATTATAGATCTGATCCATATCCAGCATTTCACCTGACTTTCTGAAAATATCATTTGGATTCTTGGGGAATTTGAAATTCTTAACTTGGACAATTAGTTTATTAGTATCATTGATACCCTTTGCAACAATAGATGGACCAGAATCAGCCATCCATAGTTCAAGCCATTTCTTCAGATGCAGATAGCGACTGTTAATCTCTACCTCATCTTTTGCAACAGGAGGGACAAAGAAAGGAAGTGAATCTACTTTCTCAGAATTAGGCGCAATATAGATATCAAAGAGATGAAGCTGTGAAATACCACGACCTTTATTAGTTACAGTAATCCATTCTCCATCAACAAGAGAATTATTACATGCTTCTTTTACAAGACCTGTACGATAAACATTCATACCCATATCAATCATGAAGAGTTCACCACGACGATCAACATATCCAAGAACGCGCTGACCATCAGCCTTATCCGTTACATTATATCCATTACGAATATTAGGAATTTTAGGATCAATAACAGCAGTCATATTTTGTACTTCCATTGTTACAGGTTGAACACCGCGGAAACGAGGAGTTTCAGTAAGGGCTTTGTAGCCACTGAGAACGCGCTCTTTTTGACTTTTACGAATAATAATACTGTTTTTTTGCATACCACGGAGTACTTCGCCAATACCAGAGATCAGATTCTTTGTTGCCTGATCCTGGTCAGCATCGCCATGTTCAAGTTCAACCTCAACCTCATAGATAGGTGGATCCGAAATAAATGCCTGCTCCTTGAATGTACGTACCCATTTGAATTCGCCACGTGCATCTTTGCGAGTATGGCGAACCATTGATAGATCAAAACGTACACCCTTACCCTTAAATGACCAGCGACGAATTAGACGAAAGGCCTTGCGATGAACTGCCCAACGTTCAAGAACTTCGCGAAGAGCAGCATCATCGGGCGCCATTTCCACCTCACGACGAACCTTAATACGTGTATCATATTCATCCAAGTCCAAGTTACTCTCCACAAATGTGCGATCCTTGATCATAGCAGTAAAAGGTTTATTTTGTAAAGAATCGTCACGACAATATTGTTGGATAATACCAGTGCCAGTTAAAGTAACACGAATTCGTTCTGGTAAGATAATATTTAGACGATCTTCTTGTGGCATTTGTTCAAAACCTTTTGCCTTTAGTCGCTGTGCGATTCCGAAGAAAACGGATGCATCAACTGTCCCCTTAGGACCAAAAGTTGCCTCCAACTCGTATTCCTTATGATCGCTCCACGCAGTCATAAGTTGACGGAGTTTTTGAGCCTCTGCAGGTAAAACATCCATTTATCTCTCTATATATATATTCCAATATACCCTAAGTACTGTTAGGGTATATTGTCAATTTTTGGTAATGGTCTTTTTAAGGCTTATTAAATATCAGTTTCATCTTGTGGAACAATACCACTAATATTAATTAGATGCTGCATTGCATAATATTTTCCAATAATGGTTGCTAACTCGGCTTTTTTTGTTTTTTCAGGAACAGAAATCTTGTTTAGCAATGGAATTACTGCAGCATTTAATTCATCTACAGTGCCTTCAGCCATCGGCCATGTTATTTTCCATCCAGCATCTTCAGTCTTTAAAATGTAATCGGGTAAAGATTTACGTTCATGACCTTCGGATGGAGCAATAAACACTGATTCAAAATTCTCATCCACAAATAAGATTGGTTTATCTGCAGTCCAGGTATTTACTGCGGCAGGACAGAAGCGAATCCGATGTCCTGCATCAGTACGTGTGGAGATCTTGACAAATTGATATCCAAGAACGGTAGCCCAGAATTCATCATGAAGTTCGGCTTCCGCGGCATCTTTGCATGATCCATTGAGCACCTCAATCATTTTGCGTCGGCGCCGAGAAAATTTTGTGCCGGTAATTTTTGATTCTAATTCCTGCTGCAACTCCAAAATAGATTCATTATAAATCTGGCGACGAAGAAGACCATTAGATACCCGATACAGAGGATCACGAATCCACAAAATATAACTAATAATACCAGCCGGCTCCAAAATCTCAGAACTCCATTTTCCAGATTTTGTTGGAATTAATTTGTATGTCTGAGTAAAAAAGTCAGTATTTGTATCAGAAACCAGCATCGGCGGTGCTCTTTTTAAGGTCACTGCTGAATATGGATTTTTGGAGGCCCAGCCCTTAAGTATGTCTAATGTAATTGGTTTAGGAACATTCATTATTAGCTTAAATATATATTGCCTCCAGCTTTTAGGCTTCTTAGCGAGTTCCATTAGGAACTATATCTCTATCACTGACACATTCGCTACGTATGGAATTCATTTCATTGGTGCGTTGTTCCTGTTCATTACGATTTTGAATACAGAAATCCATAAATTCTTTAAGTTTATCAAAGGTATCTTGACGTAGGGCATTAACATCAAAAAAGATCCCATTTTTATTTTCCGAGTATTTATCGGCATTACGACGAATAATTCTGAAAACCTCTTCCTGTTCGCTACGACTTAGAATTTCAAGTTGTTCTAAAAAATGTTTACGTTCATCATATGATTTATTCATTCTTCTAGGGCCAGCAACGAATTTCAAAATATTATAACAACGCAATTACATTCCCTCAATCATATCTGAGGGTAATTGGAGTTCATCTTCGCCCTCTTCCTCTGCATCAGCCTCATCCTCAGGCTCACCCTCTTCCTCTACATCAGTCTCAGGCTCTTCTTCGGGCTCCACCTCAGACTCCTCTTCAACAGCCGGCAATGTGTCGGAAGTCATAGCAGCAGCGGCTTTAGCTACCTTTGAAATAAATAGACCAACACTCAAAATATATTGATCTTTTACTTGGAAACGTGACTTCTTGATCTCAACTTCAATCATATCATTGATTTGAACAGAATCAAACTCTTCATTTCCAATATGCAGATCACGTGGTACAATAATTTGAATAGCATTTTCATACATAACAAAGAGACCCATCTTATTCTTCTTCAATATAAGGCCTCTTAGTCTTGCACCGTCAACAGGATAAATAACTGATCCTTCAATTTGTACCCAACTAATTAGATCTCCAGTGAAACGACCCCCTTCAATTTGAGGAATAGAACGTGATAGAATTTTCAATGAACCAGGAATCAACCAACCATGAACTGAGCATTGTCCTTCATTTGTCTTCGCAAATTTTTTCAAAAGCAGTTCATCAATTGATGAACTCTGCATTCTATTAATATCAGTCGGTGATAGACTTACTTTCTCCTCAAATACCACTTTAGTCTCCATTTCTAGTTATTCTTCTATAATTTGAAATCAATCAATTTTAGGCTCTAAAAGCGCCCCTTATGTCCTGTAAGTGCCGCGTCTATTGGACGATAGAACCAGCGTTTTCCATCAACTTTAATATTATCCATATAACGAAGAACTAAATTATTTATAGTACAAATCTGTTGAGTATTCTTCGGCTTTCTATCTGATTTATCAAGAACTTGATCTGTTAGACTAAGATCTGAAAGACCTTTGGTCTTCAAGAAATCTCCAAGTGAAATTGCATTGCGAATATGGAGACTTGAATTAGATACAATTGCGCATTCTTTACCAGTAGGAAGCTTTCTTTCTAAGGAATCCTTTGAACCGTGCTTTAATGGTGCATTAGTCTTGAAAGTATATGTTCCATTACTTTTAGGAATCATAAATCCATAGAAAAATCCTGTATTTGCATCATCAACGAAGAATTTATTGTATTGGCTTTTTTCATTAATCAGATCAATAATTGCTGGACTGCATTCGGTTTTATCTGGATTACATAAATATGTAAGCTGACCTGTTTCAGTACTAACAAAAACATAGGCCATATTTTTCTTACTATATTGATTATATTGAATAGGTGACAACTGATAGCCGATCTCGGTTAGTTCACTATGTTCATAGAAAGCAAATCTTTCTTGTTCATTCATAAATTCATCAAAAATAAATTCAAGTAATATTTGTTCAAAAATCTCTGGCTTAATACGGGCTAATCGCATAGATTCTGCAATCCAAATAACCATTTGTAAACGGTTTTGATATCTTGTCAGATCCTTCTTATCAAATCCTTTTTGTCCACTCAACCAGGTCATAATATCTGCAGGCACCTGCGCATTCTTCGTCATCAGTTCCTGTGCCCAACTTTTAATAGCCCTTAAAATCTGCTTAATAAAGGAAGGTTCAATAGGCGCCTCAACCGCACTATCCTCCTCTTCATCTTCAGCTATTTCCTGTTCTCCAATACTATTCATAAACTCTGGGCTATAATAATCACGACGCTCTGGGAATGCACTAATACGAACTGCACGAGGAATACGAAGATCTTTTAGCAGGAATGGCTGGAAGAGATAATAACCATTTCTATAAATAATATAACCATCACGTCCATTATTGCGAACAACAAAAGAAGGATTATTTGTAACATTCTTCAGAAGAGCTAGACGTGCAACACGAGGATATTTTCCAAGAAGAGTTGCAATTGCTTCATACGGAATAATTACCATTCCAGGCTGTTGGAAGATCGCGCGAAGATCACGTTTCATCCGTGCATCATACCAACGTGCTGTAAATTCATCATATGACACTTCAGATGCATCCATTATATCTACATCAATCTGGGGAATACATTGATAATCACATGTATCAAGCCAATCACAAATAGAAGTATTAGGTTTATCATCAACACTAACATCAGTTATAGTCTCTCCCTGAGAATTGACAATAGTTCTTTTTTCACGTCCTTTAATTATAATTGCATCATGGTTCAAATTGCAATCTACAGCATATGCTTTTAAAATACGACTAACACCACCAATAAGTCTAGCTTTCTTATAGGCTTTTCTATAGCTAAATAGATCACCTGTTTCACGATTAGAATTTGGCATTGTGCAAGCATACATAAAAACAGTACAGTTTCGTTTTTCAGGTGGAAGCATACAATGACTTCCAGTACGAATACCACGTCCAATGATTTGCTCAATTCTATTCAAGTGATACCATGGTTCTAAAATATGGATTTCACGTATAAATCTAAAATCAACACCTTCAGATGCAACAGGGCTGCCAATAATTGCTTTTATTTGGGCTCCAACCACATTATCATCCGCAGATGCAGCGGCAATAGGAATATGATTATTTGGACTGAGTTTTGCATCACCTGTTAAAATACAATAATAAGCAGGTGTAAATTCATGATCTGTCCCTTCATGATCATCTTCTTTAGAAGGACAAAGAGCACATTGGCGTCCTCCAGGGGCCTGAATACCATCACCTAAAACAGGTAAACGGCGGCCATAACATGTATAGCCATTTGCCTCTAGAGCAAGTGCGATAGGAATACAACCCATACGCACGAAGCGACTGTAGATGAAGCAAACGCCTTCAGAGCCTTGAACAGATTTAATAATTTTAGAAATCTTGGGACTATATTCTTCCAGACGTTCTGCAGCAAGCCATGAAGCACGCCCTCTTCCACGTCCCTTCCACATAATTTCTCCTCCAACAACTTGACGATGGAAATGTAAACTGAGAGCATTAATATCAACACGTTCCATAATGTCTGTAACGACGTTGTCGTTTTGGCCTGCAGCAACTTGTTCTTCAGTAACAGGTGGTACAATAAAAAGTCCCTTTTCAATAATAGATTTCAAACGAAGAGCAGAAATAGTATCAGCATCCGCTTGTGGAAGTTCATTAATTAATTGTGTCTGTATTTCAAGAAGATCTCCATGTAAAGGGACAGGCACAATAGGAAAATGTTCAATATATGATCTATCAGATGCAGAGAGTCGCATACCACGTGGATTTATAGTAGGATATGTCTTCAAAGTCTCTTCTGGGGACAAGCGAAGAGGGAAGATATCAGGATTTTCACCACGCATATAACTTATGTAGCGCTGTGCAATACTTCCAAGAAGTTCTTCACCACCTTCACGAAAGGTACCATCTTGATAGAAAATATCAGATTCTGATAGACCACCCTTCTTTTCATTAAGAAGAATTAGATTCAGAAGGAAGATAATTTCTTTATAGCTATTAAACATAGGGGTTGCTGTCATCATTATAAGTTTAAGTCCATCAACATAGCGAAGAACGCGTTCCAGATATGGAGTAAGTTGTTTTCCAGCCTTTTCTTCACTGGACTGTTTCTCTTCTTCAACATCATCATCTGCGACAGAGGTAACCTCTTCCAAGACAGGTTCTTCAGGATTATCACGAAGATTATGCACTTCATCAATAATAATAAGTTTACCTTCCAAATATTCCTGAAGTTCCTGGCGTTCACGTTCTCGCCGTTCTTCACCTGTATATCTTTCGGGTATATCAAGAAGAATGTTCTTCAGACGATTAGCAAATTTACCATATCCAAGAATCTCATATCGTTGTTTGCGCTTCTCCTTGATTTTTTTGATAATAATATCTTTATTGCGTTCATATAATGTATTAGTAAGTTCCAAATATATTGTTCCAGTACATTGATCAGTAGTATTTGGTTCATTAGGATTTTTTCCAAATTTAATTTTACTGAAATCAAAAATATTTTTATAGAAGTTTGGATGGACAGTTTTAGGGGCCAAAATAATCACTTGTTTATCTGGATTAAAGTGCAGCCATTGTTCGGCAATTTGTATAGCTGAGCACGTTTTACCAACACCTACACCATGATATAGAAGCATGGACTTATAGGGTGTGCGAGCCGACATGAAGTTGGCCACGAAGCGCTGAACAGGGGAGAGTTCAAAACCGAGACTATCCTCTGATTTTTTACAAGGATCCTCTTTGGACCCCATAGATCCATCTTGATATGATTCAGCAAATTCACGACGCTGTAATAATTTCATTAAAAAATTTGGATCATCAATGGTCGGATATGCACCCGAGGCCTCCTCCCATGCAGCCTGAGCTGCCTCAGGAAATAAATGGCGCTCTCTCATTAATTGTAATAGCTGATCACGCTCTTCAAAATTAGTGGTCATATCCCACTTATCAAGTAATGTTTGATCATCCATTTATACTCTGCACAGATTGAATAAAAATATTATTGTATTTAGCTCGCCACTTTAAGGTCTGGTAAAAAAAAGTCTTCCATGACTGAATGGACATAGATTGCGAATTATAGTAATAGCACGTAACAGTACTTCACGTTTTTCAACATTTTCAGGTCTTATTAAATTAATTGCATCATCTACAGGAACCCATCTAATGTCCCCAATTTCACGAGCCATATGTGGATTTAATAAATTAAATTCAATAGCAGCATTATTTTTTGCAAGTGCTAAAAAATATTTATGACAATAATGAATTTTATTGTCTCCATAAAAGGTCTCGCATAGCGGATCAATTGTTTCAATTATATCATACTGTGACTGATTTAGACCAGTCTCTTCATAGGTTTCACGAATGCTACAATTAAGATCCGATTCATTTCCAGAATTACGACGTCCTTTAGGAAATCCCCATTCAGGTTCGGACCATAATAGTGGAGCCTCTTCAATCATTTCTTGTAGCACTGATTTACCTTCAGTTTTGCCGGGAAGGGACTTTAAATCATTAAATTTTATTTGTGATTGCTCAAAATCATTACGATAGTTTTTGGGATTACTTGTTCCCCACACATGTTGCCATAATTCTGGAAACTCCTTCGTTAATATAAGCTCCCTCTCAGCAATTGTAATATTGGCAAATAGTTGTTTCAGATATTCAATATCATTCATATCATATTTACCACGCACAAACTCAACAAATCTAAATGAATCCTTCCGACGAATCATTAATACTTCAGGTTTTCCACCAAAATCAGTACCATTAATTACATTACCAGCACTACATAGATTTTTATTTAGAGTCCAATCAGGATTAGGAAAACGGAAAATAAGAAATCCATAACTTAATACTGGTGCAATGCATTGTTTGAAACTATGTCCTTTAACTCCACAATTTGTACATACATGTGGACTATTAAATTTACTATTAAAAGTATTTGAAAAAATATTTTTTATAATACTATTTCTATTCATATTATTATGAGACTTGTTTATTATATGTAGCCGTTTCTTAGACCACTACATGTGTGAAAGGAGTAAAAACTGAATTACGAGGAAAAGGTAGATATAATGAGATTTCCACCTGCAGTTTGGGGCCCGATTTTTTGGATGACAATACATATTGTGGCGCTTGGATATTCTGAAAATCCATCGTATAGTGAAAAGAAGGCAGCCAAAGATTTTTTTGAAAGTCTACAGCATCTGCTGCCATGTCCAACATGTCGTGAACATTACATTGAGAATTTGAAAGAGCGACCAATTACACCATTTTTGGATAATCGTCGTGATCTATTCAAATGGACAGTTGAGCTTCATAATGCAGTTAATAAGAAACTTGGGAAGCCCGAGGTTACAGAACAAGAGGCTCTTAAATTTATTAGTCGTCTCGGTGCACGTGGTAGAAGTCCAATTTGGCGTAAGGAGGATATGTCTGAACTTGATATGATGTCATTTGTTAAAGGCGCAGCAGTCACAGCTGCCGGCTGTAGTATTATAATATATGCATTATGGTATTTACGGCATAATTAAAGCGTATAAGAAGTTAGATAATGGCTGATTTCATACAGGGTCTAAGAAGAAGATTTAGTTCAGGGGCTTCTAATAACACTAATGAACCTACAGTTCAAAATATGACAGATAGTTCAGATAGTTCAGATATCAAAGGTATTTTGATGTCTATTGGATCTGTTCTATTGGCTTTACTCATAATTGCTATAATTATTCATTATACAATATATCCCATATTTAAAATTGATGGAAAAGGTTTTGTACCTGTTCCCGGCATATTACAAGGTAATTCTGATGGGAAAATATATTGGACTGAGCCAGATCATGGAGAATTAGATGAGAAAAACACTATTTTAAATGGCGATAAGGGTGATACATCTTATACGGTTATGATGGACATGTATTTTGATGATTTGAAGGCTGGTTCTGGGTCATCAAATGATGAGCGTCCAATATTTATGAGATATAGTGCAATCTCTGATGGCACTAAACCAGTAAATTATTCACTAGGAATGTTCCTTGATCGTAGTCTAAATGACTTATTGGTCAAGGTGCGAACAACAAAAGACACGGAAGTGATTAAAATCAAAAATATTCCTTCAAAAACTTCAATCCGTGTTGGTGCAATTGTAACAAAAAGTTACTTTGAGGTTTATTATAATGGTCGTCTTATTGGAACTAGAAATCTGAAGAATCCTCCTATAGGATCTGTTGGTAAGATATTTGGTAATCCTGGTACTATGCCAGGCTTTCCAGCCCAGGCCGAGCAGCCGCAATCAAATACAGGAATTGTGTTGGATTCAATGATAGATGAATGTAAACTTGGACCTTCTAGATCAGGTGATTTAGGAACAATAATAAATTTGCATATCTGGGCATATGCATTAAGATCTGATGCTGCAAAGAATACAACTCCAGCTATGCCCAAAGTTACCGATTTTGTCAAAGGATAATTGGCATATTCTAAAACATCATAAATACGTAGAGAAATGTCCTTAATTTTATTATTATTGGGTTTATTAATAATAGTCTCAATAGCATATTTAGTATTTCGGTATGTATATACGCCCTGGTCAACTGGAATCATAACCCTTGAGAAGGGATCCTTTCCTCTTAATGAAGAGAAGATATACAAGTTCTTACCGGCAAATAATAAACTAGATGATTATACATTTACTTTCTATATAAAACCAGGTCCTGCAAATAAGACTAAGGTTCTTGGTACTGAATTTGAAGGTCTTGCACCAATTTTTTACTGGAATCCAGTATTTTATTTAATTAAGAAATCTGGTGAAAACAAGAATATTTTATATGTGAATACCGCATCAGGTTATGTTCCTATTTATTGTCCACCACTTCCTGAACATAAATGGACATTTGTTGCCATTATAATTGAAGGACGCCGATTCAGTATAGTTTATAATGGACGTGTTGTAAGTTCAAAATTAATTGATAAGATGCCAGAAATTGCCAAATTTGGACGACTCGGAAGTGGTTATCCAAATATTTATGGTGAAATCGCAAATGTATCATATAATAATCGTGCAATGACAGCTGAGGAACTGGCAATAGAATATGCAAGTACCTCTGATACTAGAGGTAAACCTTATACTGAAATAGTTTCATTATTGAATATATTCGGATGTCCGGCAGAAGGCTGTATGAGACCAGCAATACCACCTATTAGAGCATCAATGAGTTGGCAGACACCTTATGCTTAATTGAACCCGATGGACACGATTGCCCAATGGCTAGTCTAATTGCTCTAACTTATATAGAAATGAATGCATCATCAGCTCCGGCAACTGGCACAGGATCAATGGTTGTAAAGATAGTACTTTTAATTGTGGGTGCCTTTGCAATTTATTATTCTTATAAATTCCTATTTGCTGCATCAAAACAATCAGTTGTTCTAATTCCGGATATTTATAAGGCGAATGTTGATAAAGCCTATGAATTTCCACGTGCAGTGATGCCGCCTCTTTATGAGGGTGGTGAATATTCAGTCAGCATGTGGATCTATGTGAATAGTTGGACAGGTGCTCGTAACAATTACAATAAGGAGGTAATTTGTATTGGTAATCGTGCAGGAGAAGGTAATGGAAAGATCACACTTGGAGTATATCTAGATGCCATTGAAAACACTATCCATGTCCGTACATCATCAGTTGCTGATTGCAGCGGTGCTCCTTCAGCGCCTTCAACTGTTGCAAGTACCCCTGCATCTACTGGGTCAAATAGCTGCTTACGTTTTAGCAGTTACAAGGCCCTATTCACAAACCCTAATGTTGGTGCGAATATGTTAACTACAAATTCTGCAGGTGATTGCAGCGTTAGTGGATTTGAAATGCAGAAGTGGGTGCAGCTCACAGTTGTTCTTAACGGAAAGACAACAGATGTCTATATGGATGGTAAGCTCGCTCGTTCATGTGTGAATAATGGAATTTATGCAGTTGATAGCCAAGATTTCACAACTAGTATTGTTGGTTCAGGTGGTTTCGGTGGATTTATCTCTGGTGTACAGCTCTATGATTATGCTCTTAATCCCGAGGAGATCTATAAATCATATATGGCTGGACCATTATCAGGTGTCAGTCTAGGTGATTATGTTAAGTCATTCTTTGATCCTAAATCAATTGGTACTCTTGAATATCCTAAAATGAACCAGTAAATGTTCATTGCGCTATGAGTAATTTATGATAAGGTATCAGAATGAACGCAGCAACTTACAATAATTCGCAGTCCGGCACAGGATTATTAACAGGAACTGGAGTTGTACCACAACTATTATTAGCTGTAGTTACAATATTCATTATTTATATTGTCATGCTCTCATTTGAGCAGATCTACCGTGCTTATAAAAGATATGATAAAGCTGTGACGGAACTTATGCCACTTACATATTCAGCAGAGAACAAGTCATATACAATTAGTCAGGATCCAACAGATAAATCTGCTCTTCCAATTACTTTTTCGGACAATGAGCGTACTGGTCTTGAATTCTCATATTCATTCTACATCTTTGTAAATCCTTCAACCTTCCAGTCCGGTCAAGAAGGACTTGCACATGTCTTCCACAAAGGCTATAGTCGCCCCTATCCTCTTCTCGGACCCGGTGTCTTCATGAAGACTAATGAAAATACAATGAGAGTCTATATGAATTGCACAAATGAATGGAACAATTACATTGATGTTGAGAATTTCCCAGTACAAAAATGGGTTCATATGGCTCTTGTCGCACGTGATAATGGTATTGAGGTCTATGTTAATGGCGATCTTAAGAAGCGTTTGCATTTTAAGAAGGCAACAGCTTATCAGAACTTCGGCAACTTCTACGTCTTTAGCCAACGTAACTTCCAGCTTGCATGCGATAGATCACAAGGATCCTGTACTATTAAATCTTTAAAGGGTGAACCATATATTGTTAAGGGTGCAATGAGTGGTCTTCTTAGTCGCTTACGGCATTTCAACTATGCTCTAAGTTACACTGAAATCAATGATCTTGTCCACGAAGGTCCTAATTCAAAGATGGAAGGTCAAGATCAGGATAGACCACCATATTTAGCAGATACATGGTGGACTACCCCATAAATTATATTATAAAATGTAAAACAGTTAATATAAAGTGATTTAGCCGCGTCAATGAAGTCATATTTCTTCCTATTACTTGTCATAGGTAGAAATATGCCAGGTGGCGGATTATTTGCATTAGTCACTCAAGGAGCTCAAAATGTTATTTTGAATGGAAATCCTGAGATGACTTATTTTTATAAGACATTTAGACGTTATTCCCATTTCGCAGAAGAGTCGGTTACAACGACTTTTGATGGTTCAAATGAACTTAGTTTTGATCAGTCAATTCAGATCCGTCTTAAGATTCAGCGTGTTGCAGATCTTGTACGTGATATGTATTTTACCTTTCGTCTCCCGGATATTTATTCAAAATATGTAGCTCCAGTTCAAGGTGGACGCCAGGCACAATATAACTTTGCATGGATCAATTATATCGGATGCAATATCATTGAAAATGTGGTTCTCATTGTTGGTGGACAACGAATCCAGGAATTTGATGGAAGTTATTTAGTTGCAAAAGCTCTTGCCGATTATGATACTGATAGACTACAGAAATGGTTAAATTTAGTTGGCGAAACCAATGAACTGATCAATCCTGCTAAAGGTATTTATGGTGGTGGATCTGAAACAGTTGGTTATCCAACTGTTTATCCTAATGACACCATTGATCAACAGGTCAATAGACCTTCTATTTTTGGACGCGATATCTATGTCCCTCTTCCATTCTTCTGTAATGAAAGCACATATCAGGCCCTCCCATTAATTGGGCTCCAATATCATGATGTAGAGATCCAGATAAATCTTCGTCCTATTCGTGATCTCTATACATTCTTGGATGAAAATGGCTATAGAGTTCGCTGGGGTTTCCAACAGATTGCACCAGTTGAACAGGTTCAACAGAATCTACCCGAATATGGTGAGGTTCAAGACGTGGAAACTGAATTACGGTATTTCCTCACTGATTTTGGGGTTACTCCTCCGGCTCTTAATACTTGGTTTTTCAATCCACGTCTACAATGCACATATGTATACTTAAACGAAGATGAGCGTAAGACTTTCGCTAAGACACCCTTGTCATATATGTTATATCAAGTGACGCCTTATAATTTCCCTGCAGTTGCTACACGAGAATATTTGCAAATGGAAACACATAATCCAATCAATCGTCTTCTTATTATTCCCCGTCGTTCAGACTACTTCTATCGTAATGAATATCATAAATGGACAAATTGGTGGAATGATCCACAGCCACCACATATTCCGACACCTAATCTTCCAGTATGGGCTAATTTCTTCTATGCAACTGGTTCCTTAGTGCCACAGGGGCAGCGCGAAATCATTCGTAATCTGCGAATCTTATGTGACGGCAATGAACTTCAGGAGGAGAAACCTGGTTCATACTTTGAGCGCATAGTACCTTATAGGTACGCATCTGGAATTAGTTATCCTGGACTTTATAATTATTCATTTGGCCTCACTAGTCCGAGCACGCAGCCTGCAGGATCAATTAATTCAAGTCGCATCCGACTCTTCCAGGCAGATGTTGATCCTTATCCTCTGCCGCTCAATACAAATTATGTCTATGACATAACCATTTATGTTGAATCAATAAATTGGTTCATAGTTAGCTCTGGTATGGGTGGGCTCAAATATGCATTATAATTGTCTTAGAAGAATCATAGATAGAATGTCCAATATAATCTCAATGGGACTAAATAAAATTAAATATAAATTATACAATGCTGCATATGATCCTAATGCTGAGAAGATGGCTAAAGCGGATGCGGCTAAAGCGGATGCGGCTAAAGCTGCGGCAGCTAAGGCAGAGGCAAAGGCTAAGCCTGCAGTTAAATCAGAGCCGCCAGCTAAGCCAAAAGATCCATTAGATCAATTTCTATCATCTTTCAAGAATACATTCCTGGGATTTTTAATACCCGTCTTCATATTCTTCCTTTGTTCCACAGCAGGTTCTATTGCAGCCAATGATGCTATTGGTCGTCATCCTGCGATCAGAGTAGTATATTTCCTATATGGTACCTTTCCTCTATTTGCACCCTTAGTTGTTTGTTACTATATTTATCGTTATTTTGTGGGTTCATATCCTGTTTGGTATAACTTTTTACCATTGACAACAACGGTCTGGTCAAATGCGATTATGGCAACAATTATGAAGCCATTTACATACCAACTTGATGCAAATATTACATATATGGAAAAGAAGTTTGACGATTCGGCTGCTAAATATATATTCAAGGCCTAAAAATCCGATGCAAATAGCAAATAAATGAAATTACAAGTAAGTGTAATAACACCTACTTATAATCGCACAGAGCATATTAGGAATGCTATTGCTGCATATAGGGCACAAACATTTCCAAAGGATCAAATGGAATGGATTATTTTAGATGACGGTGAAGAGTCTGTGGAAGCAATTATAATGGATGAAGCATATGATCTTCCAAATATAAGATATATTCGCGAATATAAGCGTCTACCGCTAGGTGAAAAGAGGAATCATTTAAATAAGGCAGCAAAAGCACCAATTATTGTCGCATGGGATGATGATGATTATTATATTCCAGAGCGGATTGAATATATAGTTAGTCTTTTTAAGGCGAATCCGCAGGTGGATCTAGTAGGAAGTAGTCAAATGTATTTTTATTTTAAGGATGACCGATCTATTTGGTCACTAGGGCCTTTCGGACCAAATCATTCAACAAATGGACCATTAGCATATAGAGCAACCTATGTGAAGACGCATGCATATGATGCGAAGGCACTGAAGACTGAAGAACCAGATTTTCTAAATAATTTTACAGTGCCGCTAATTCAGATGGATCCAATGAAGGCAATTCTTGTAATTTGTCATGAAGCAAATACAGTGAATAAGAATGATTTGCGCTTAACAAATGCAGCTGCTAAAAAAACTAATTTAACCCTGAGTGATTTTATTAAAGATGAAGAAATGCAAAAACGTTTTCAATAGATTGTGCGGTCTAAAACGGAAAAACTCTTACCCATTAAATGGATTTTAGAGAACATGTAGATCTTCATTCAAATACCAACAGACTCAATCTAAAACTTGTTCTTGACAACTTAAAGGCAGTTTTCTCAGGTGCAATAAAAACGCCGATATCAGATTTGTCACAAGGACCACAAAATCAAATATATTTTCCAAGAAATTTTGGAAATTATACTCTTTTCTCTCACCAAAATGCGATTATTGCCCATATGAAACAAAAAGAAAATAGTTTTCGTACAGGAAAGTCTATTGGAGGTGTTCAATTATATAGTCGTTTTGGAATTTTGGGGGATGCTGCAGGAACAGGAAAGACTGTAGCTGCACTTGCTTACATGGCACAATGTAAGAGAAGTCCATCATTGAAAATAAGTTCATATCTTCATCCACAGAGTCAAACTAATTTTTTCTCAATTATGAATATTAATAATGAAATTAAAACAAATCTGTATATAATTCCAACAACAGAAATTGCAAATATGACACGTATTTTAGAAAATCAAAATGAACTGCGATATTTAATTATTAGAAAAGCAAATCAAATTAATGATAATTTATTACAAGAGTTTGCTAATCTGGATTTAATTGTTATTTCAGGATCACAATATCATGGATTTAGTGAATTTGCATCCACACATAATTTAATTTTTCAGAGAACCTTCTTTGAAAATATTCATACTTTATTTGTAAACTTAGGACAATCATCTATTCATTCACAATTTACATGGTTAATAACACATGATTGGTTTAATATATTATATCCTGATTTTTCACTATATGATTATGCTAATGTTTTAGATAATATGATAGAAGACCATTATTCTAACACTGGTGAAGATTTTATTAATTATATAAATACACAAAGAGAACAGCTAATTAATCAAACACCGTCATCGCGCTCTCTCTTCAATCAATTTGTATCATTTCATCCATTACGTCATCATTTAGTATTATTAACATCAAATAATTATTTACAAAAAAGTATTAATCCTTCAAGTATACAAACTAAGACCATTAATTATGATTATGATGATCGTTTTAGTATCACATATCCTGTTTTTTCAACAATTATTAATGGTCTCATAACAGATGAGGACTATGATGGTATTATTGATTGTATTGGAGCAAATAGAATATCAAAAGATGAAATAAATGCAAAATGTCGTGATGGAACTGTAGATGAAGATTGTCCAATTTGTTGTAGTACATATAATTATCCAACATTAACAAATTGTTGTAATAATATATTCTGTCTTTCCTGTATAGTAAAGCATTGTACTACAAGTCATACAGAATCATGTCCTTTTTGTCGCGGAATAGTAAATGGAACTCAATTACAAACTTTTGCAGAGCCACAGCCAGTTCAACAAGGAAAATATAAGATGACTGCATTATGTGAATATATAAATGCAAATAAGAATGCAAAAATATTATTATATTTTCCAAATCAATCTCGTCTTGGAAAGCTGAAAATTGCATTTAGAGAGGCACATATTCATTATGAGATTTTAAGTGGACCTAGATCTGCTAATATTAAAAAGATGGATAAATTTAATAATAATTCAAATACTAATTTATTAATTGTAATGGATGAATCTGTGTTAACAGGTTACTATTTACCATCAGTAACCTCTTTTATTTTTTATCCAGAAATAACATCAGCACGTATTAAAAATTTCTTTTATAATCGCATTCATCGTTTGATCCGTGAAGCACCTTTAACAATTGTTGATTTTTCAATTGGAGGTTTAGCAGATGCAGAAACAGCTGGAACAGCTGAAGCCGCATCAGGTGTCATAAATACTAATTTAGGGGATGTTTGAGTAGCAACATCACAAACATAGTGAATAGGAATATGACTATTATCGTATATTTGACAGATCTCTTTCCATGCATTAAATAGTGACGATTGTTTCGTCAGTACAAATGTATATTCAAGTTGTTCAGCAGTTGGAATTTTTTGAATAGGACATTCAATCTTCTGTAAATATAGATTCATTAATTTACATTTAAATTCTTGACTAATATTCAGAAGTGGCCAACATTGATGGAAAAAGGCCCAGAAATCGCATTTATCACCAAAACGAAGGATTTCCATTAAATCTTCATACACTTCCATATCCTGTGATTTTCCAATACGAGTCAATAGATTTTGATGTACTAGAAGTGAAGCAAGATTGACATCCTTGGTTTCAGCAACAATTTCATCGTATATATCCCATTTACTAAAAAGAGTTTGATGTGCAATTTTCTTCGCAATAGTCTCTTCCTCTTCAGCATCTTCATCACCAAGAGGATATGCATTTACCTCTCCACGAAGAAGTTGGCGAAGATCTGATCTTCGTTCTTCATCTTTTAACTTTCTTCCAAGCCATTGACTCAGAACATTCTGTGCCGGCATCTTTACTTCAAATACCATTGATAGACGAAGAAGCTGTTGTGCCTTCCTTCCTTGAATAACATTGCAACAGCAGATTAATGGAATTGTAATGTTTTTTTTCTTCATATTTCGTATATACTTCAATAGTTCCTGAAGACCACCACGTTCACCACTGCTCATCCCATCCATTTCATCTAAAAGAACAACATGACCACGTCTATATTTTTCGGAGATCCATGAAGTGATTCCTGGTTCTTCCAGAAGTGGAAGAATCTGCTGCTTGAAGGCAGATCCTGTGCGTGTATGTGAAGCATTGAATTCTTTAACAGCGAACCCTAATTGACTAGCAACACGATATACGAGAGTAGTTTTTCCCACTCCAGGATCTCCATACATTACAAATGCAGGAGTTGTTGGATTTTCAAGCCACTTTTTAAGAGCAGCTTCAATCTGGGGATGAAGACAATAAGTAGTACTTAGCTGTATTCCATTCCTTATTTCAACTGGTTCATCGGTCATACTATTTAATTCCTGTATCTATTGAACAACTATTCCTTAGGACTTATACGCTTATGCAGAAGAAGGAGGTGGTGTAGTCGGTGGAGCATCACATTCTGATTTAGTAGTCTCAGTGCCAGGCTTAGAGGGAGGATTAAATCTGTAGCAGCTTTCACCATCGCAAACACCCTCCCATGTTACACCGAGATCTAAACAACGCTGGCAATACTCAGCTAAAATATCTTGTGCTCTTGTCTTTGTTGTAGTAAGATCAAAGTAATATGAAGCCTCTACTGGAGGATTTGTAGGAGGAGTTGCTCCATAAGTCCAGAGCTTCAATCCCTGAGGATTTGTACTAACACCAATAGTATCAATACATACATTCTTACCATTAAGATTAAGGTAAGTTAGGAAATCAGGGCATGTATTGATTTGAGGGGGCCATGAATTAGAGGCAAATTGTGGTTTATCATAAACAAACCACCGGAGACCAAAAAGAATAAAAACCAGTACAGCTCCAATGAAGAATATGCCGGCGGAAATTACACGATTTGATCTTACCAAATACATAATACCTCCAAAGCCAACACCGATACAAAATAAGATATACAATAACATTCCTAGGTTAAGATTCATTCTGTGTTGTAATACGAAAATTAATTATGATAATTATATTTTATAATTGTCATAATTTTATTTGTAATATTTATCTTATAATAAATATATAATAAACGATATAGTACACTATTTAACCAGTGCGGATGAAGGGGCCACCAGGGGTGCCATTGCCGCCGAAGCCGAGGCAGATGTAGAAGGTGTAGTAATCACCATCAACACCAGAGGGGGTAGTGGCACCATTGACACCGTTAACAACTGCAGAGGCAGTGCCGAAAGTGCCAGTCTGGGGAACAACATACTGGACACGACGGAAAGTGGAGCCATTGACAACCTCCTGACGACCCATATCCTTGAAGAGGGCCGTGGAGAGTGCAGCACCAATGCCAGCAACAGAGGCAACGCCGAAGGTAGAAATCTCACCGAGAGAGTTGGAGGCAGTGGGGGTGTAGAGGTAAGAGCTGATATGCGCAGGATCAACAGCAAGAGAGGGGATAGTGCGGTAGTACGCATTGTTGAGGGGGATCTGCTTTAAGGATGAACCGATAGACGTCATTTCTTTATATCTTTATCAAACAAAAAAAATTTGGGTTAAAAAAAATACCGGTGAATCTTTTTTTGGATCAAATAAAAACTTGCCGGTGATTTTTGAACCCATCAAATTCTCTGTGCGTCTCTCAAATTCCAATAAAACCTCTCAAAAGACTTAAATGACGACGAAATTTCAGAGCTGCATCATGTTTTACTATATTAAAATTAATAGCCTTAATAATTTCACTATTTACTATATTAATCTGTTCCTGAATTGATCCTATAGCCGTATATTTTGCTTGAATATCCTCATATGGTGGACTTTCTGTCGGTATTGCTTTATTTCTATTAACATGATCATGGAAATTGTATAAATAGCGACTAATTATATTACGAGCCTCTATTCCTGATTTTCCATTCCAATTGAATCTATGAGCAATTAAATATTGTCCTGCATGAGTTTGGCATATCGCACAAGGTAATGCTTGAGGCAAACATTTAATTAACATTTCTAATTCACGAATTTCATCGGCTCTCAAAGGTATAATTGGATTTTGCCCAGCTCTTTCAGCTGCAACATGCAGAATAGTCCAGAGAGGTGGTCCCCAAATAGCCGGATCGGGCATATCTAATTGTTCAACATCAGCATAAACTTGATATTTTTTCCTCCCTTTCCCACATGCTGCACAAGGCATACTATTAAAATTAAATTAAATATCTGTGTCAAATTGTTCGCACTTATAGAAAGTCATATATTGTTAGAGTAACATGACAAGTCCATACACATATGCAGTCAGAGATAAACCTAAGCCTACATTTGAGCTACCATTAACAAATATGCCCACTGGCCAAAATAATGGTCGTGTTGTATTAGCATCAAGACCATCGGCAGGTGGTGCGCCACCTCCGGCCACCTTTGGATTCCAGCAAAAAGGTGATGAAACTGCCAAATATGATCTCATGAGAGGTAATTGGGAAGAAACACCTCTTAGTGATACATTTTTTGGTGTTAAAAATATTAATTGGCTACAAAATCATATTAAAAATGAGGTTTATCGCAGATCTGGTGAGAAAAGATGGAACATTGACAATCAAGATGTTGATGAATTGAAAATTATTATGCGTTCCATGTTTTACCAATATGCTAAGAATTTACCAAATGATATTGATGAACAAATTGCAGAATTAAACAGTATTGTTACTGAATGGGCTGTACCTCGTATTATGAGTGAGATACAGCATTATATTTACTATTTAAATGATATTGATAAAATGCCAGTACCAATGGCGCGTCCAGTGCTCTTAACACGTGCTGGTACTAAGTCTCTGCCTTTCAATCCTTTAATGTAATATATGAAAAAGCTATTAAAAACAATAAATAGATAATTCTTTAATATCCAATATAATAAGAATCATCCATTAAATCATATTGTCTTTGTCTATCTAGACAATTATTAATATTAATATCCGAAAATGCAGCATTAATAAATTCTGTGATATTTGTATTTGTAGGAATATCTGATTTATCATAATTTATTGAAGCATCTTTATTAAATTTAATAAAGATACCACAATATTTTCCATGATCGTAATATGAAATACTTTTAGGCATTCCACTAATTCTATATGAAATAGTATATCCATGTTGCTTATTATTTACAAATTCTGTTTTTTCTGAAATATTATTAAATCCCTGTGTCATTCCAAAATATTTAATTTTTGTACCATGACAATTACCATGAACATATGGTACTGTTAGATAAATGTAAATTCCATTTCTATACTCATATAATCCATGTTTTTTCCCATTAACTAAAGTATATTTCTCCGAAAACCCACATCCTAGTTGATTTACAACTTCTTGATATTGCTCTGATTGTGATTGTTGATTATGCGAAGGTGGAATAATTACGTTCATTTTAAAAGTATTTAATATTTAATAAAAATATCATTACTTTTCAATTTTATTAAAATTTAATACAAGATACCATTATATCTTTATCAAATATAGCTGAAAATAATATATTTCCTGTCTTACTGTACTCAAAATACATTCCCTGTTTTTTGCCATTAATATAAGTACAATCAATCGCAATATTACCATTTTTATAATATACTCTAATATTACCATCTAATTGTCCAAGTCCATTAAAATACATTAATTCATAAATGGATCCATTAGAATGGTACGTTTCAAATTGTATTTTTGTATATGTAATTTCATTGCATGAAGTTTTAAATAATACATCTTCATCTAATACCGGTGCCAATGGCACATTCATTAATGGAGATAACATACTATTCATTAATTGACATAAAATAATCAATTTTACAAATGTACATTATATTTCAACTGGTCTTTCAATAACTTTCATAATTTTTCTGTAAATTGTCCAATATGCCTTAGGCGGAGCCGCTGCTCCAAAAACCCATTTATCTGGTGCAATAATTTCATTACCACCAGACAAATATGATCCCCACCAATAATATGATGAATTTGAAATAATGAATTTTTTAAATAAACTAATAACTAATAATGAGAGTAAATCATCTGCAATATCTAAAAATACATATTGATCACCAATAAAATTCTTCTTTGCCCACGCTAAATCATCACTCATAATATAAAATTTATGACCCGCAGACATCATAGAAATAGCCGCATTATAATAAGTCATACCACATGGATTATGAATATAGGCACGCTCAACATAATCACCACGTCTTACACCAATAAATACAGATTTATCTGTATCTAATGTAACTAATTCAGGATATTTAATATATATATCAGCTAATAGTTCATTAACATTAATTCCTGACATAAATAAATTACATAGTTCTGTCTGTAAATTTTCAAAATGTAAATCAGATTGGAAATAACCATCCAATTTAATACAAAAATTATCATTAGCATTTGCAATAGCCTTTACCTCCTCTTTTAATTCAGGATAAAAAGTCCAGCACCGTTCAATAATATTATGTGTTACTGGAATTGCATCAATTATAGTTAAATTCTTATAAAAGGTATCATAGTATTTAGTAGGATGTGATCCTTGATTACATCCTTCAAATTGATTCCGAAAAATTACAAATGTCAGTCCCAAATCCTTTGCAATTCCATATGCTGTTGCAATCTGAAAAAGTTGGTTACCTATACCACCTTTCAGGTTTACTGTAATACATTTATTTGATGAAAAATAATTCATTTTATCTATTAAGTTAAATTAAATTATTGTTTATGTAGGCTATTCCATAGGTGATCTGCCATTTATTTCTTCTTAGGAGCGGCTGCACGCTTAACAGTTGTCTTTTTTTTGGAGCCATTAGCAGCTGCATCTTCAGCGGCATCGGCTTCACGGGCAGTAATAAATGTCTCATATTCAGTCTCAAATTCATCTAAATCTGAAAGCCACAACTCAGTCTCACTGGTTGCCTTCAATGTCTCTACTTGTTCGCGAGAGCGTTCAACCTGTGCCATTAATTCTGCAACCCCAGATGCTTTCAAGCGATCAAGACGCATACTCATTAAATAGTCATATGACTTAATTTCATCAGGTTTCTCTGGACAGTCCAGAGGTGGCAAATCATGTTCCTTGAGGCCTTTAACAATATCCTCATCCTCCGCGCGCTCAATCTTCAATGTTTTATCCAAATAAGCCTTAATAAATCGCGCCTTTGCCGACAGCTTCAGCTGTTCAGCCTCCAAAGTTGCAATCTGCATCTTCTTCCGTTCTTCATATCCTTCATAACGACGCTCAAAATATGCCTCCATTATATCTCCAATAGTCGCATATCGTGTAATCTTCTCTTCAGCATTGAAACAACACATATTTGTAATCTTATGTGTCTCTCGTAGCTTGAAGATCTTCTCAAATTCTTCACGTTCTGTCTTCATATTCATAAATCCATCCGTGGTAAATTGTAGTTTAATATTCACTTCCTTATCTGTATTCTGTTCTTCAAAATCAGTAAGTCCGATCTTCTCCGCAGCCGTTGGCTGCGGCCCTCCTGCACCACCTCCTGTCTCAGCAGCTGCGGTCATCATCTTATCCAAGAATTCCTTGTAATCAGATGACCATGTGCCGACTGGTAGTTCAGTAATTGTAATTGTATATTTATCATCATCAAACTCATATTTTCCATGAGTTATCCATGTCTTTTCATCAGAACGTGAAATGCGTCCCTTAAATCCATAGAAGTAAGGGTCCAAATTACGACCTTCCAATGTTTCAATAGATCCTGTGAGACGTGCGCGTAGAAGTGCAACAATCTGACGAGGATCATAGGAAGGGATATCCACTGAGAAACCAGTACCAATACCCTTCGCTCCATTAATAGTAATGAGTGGAATAACTGGCAAATAATACTTCGGTTCTACCATCATTCCATCATCTTCCTGATATTCAAGAATCCCCATATCCTCCTTTCGGAAAATAGTATCCACAATACGCTCCAACTGTGTGAAAATGTATCTGGGACTGGCTGCATCTTTGCCGCCCTGGAGTCTTGAACCAAATTGACCATTCGGCCGCAACAGATTAATATTATTAGATCCGACAAAATTCTGCGCCATACCAACAATAGTTCCATTAAGTGATGCCTCACCGTGATGGTAAGCCGCATGCTCTGAAACATAACCTGCCAATTGTGCAACCTTAATCTCATGACGAAGGTTGCGCTTCAAACAACCAAAGAGAATCTTTCTCTGTGATGGCTTGAGACCGTCCATTGCAGACGGCAGAGAACGAACATTATCCGCACTTGAAAAGTGGATAAGTTCATCATGAATGAAACGCTCAATAGGTACCTTCTTAGTAGTATAATCTATCTGTGTCGTCGGATCATATCCCTGCAACCAGGTCTTACGATCGTCCGCGCGCTTCTTATTAAATGCCAAATGAATCGCATCATCCGATTCTGCTGTCCAGATATACTGGGCATCATTCATCACCTGAAACCATTCTTTCGCCTCCTGGGCGGTACTAGTACCAAGACCCTTATAATACTTTACATGCCATCCTGTGCCGCCGTTTCCAGCAGCACGCCACTCTTCATAGGCCGCCTGTGTATAGAAACACTCTACTCGTTTGCCTTTAAAGGCCTTCAAAATAGGTGTTAGCAACGTACATACGAAGCCGATTTTGAGCAATGATGGCCATTCTGTATGGAACAGGTTCATTAGAAGTCCCTTAATGTGACTTCCATCATGATCCTGATCTGTCATAATCATAACACGTCCATAACGGAGTGTTTTAATATCATTGTATGTTTTTCCATGTTCCAATCCAATAATACGTTTGATAGCTGTGAGCTCTTCATTCGCATTAAGTTTTGCCATGGAAATATCTTTTACATTGAGCAATTTACCCTTTAGAGGAAAGACGCCATATCGCTCACGACCAACCACCGTTAGACCGGCGATGGCAGATGAGGCGGCTGAATCTCCCTCAGTAAGGATGAGCACACATTCTGCTGACTTAGCAGTACCTGCCCAGATTGCATCTGTTAACTTGGGAATACCATGAATTGTTTTGCGCTTTTTACCATCAGTCTTCTTGGCCTCTTTAGCAGCACTAGCGTCTAGCGCCGACCGTGCTTCATCAAAGAGACCAAGCTTCCCAAGTTGTTCAATGAACTTAGGACTGATTATTGGCTGTGAACCAAATTTGCTCACTGGAGTAATTAGATTTTCTTTGATCTGTGAATCAAACTTCGGATTGACAATTACCGAATTAATAAAGAACACCACCGAATCACGGATCTGTCCTGGCTTCACAACAATCTTCTTCTTCTTCGCTAGCTCACAAAAGTCCGTCAGGACCACACTTGCTACCTTATCTACATGCTTACCACCTTTACGAGTATTAATACCATTTACGAACGAAATCGCCCGCTCATTACGCTTCTCTGCTGTTCCATCATCTCCTTCATAGAGCTGATCAGTTAGAACAGCAGCAATCTCCCAGCGATCACCTGACTTTTCATAAGCCATAGCACTGCTGTTCTCACGAATAAATAGCTTAACGAACTTCTCAAAATTGTTCGTCGGCACCGCGGCACCTTGCCATGATACCTTAGCACTTGTCAGTGCCGCTAGTTCAATTACACGTGTATGGAAGATTGCAATCATATCATCTGACATGCCTCCAGGAAATTTCTCAAGATCAGGCTTGAACTGGATCGTTACCTCACCAGTCTTACCTGTTGCCTTCGTAATTGTCGGCTTTTCACAAGTAAACATATTATTACGCCATATTTGTGAATACTTTTTTCCTGTTACAATATCGTTTGATACAATTGTAAATTCTTTACTATAAATATTTGTAAGTTTGGCTCCATAACCATTTTTACCACCTGTTGTCAACTCAATGTCTTCACCATCTTCACGGTAATTACTACTTGTAAGAAGATGCCCGAAAATCAATTCAGGGACATAGACCTTTTCTTCAGGGTGTTGCTCTACAATAATGCCATCACCGTCATTGCTGACAGTAATTGTTGCATCAGTTGCGCCACTGAGCGCAAGACTAATAGCAATGTGCTTCACTGGTGTGCGTCCCTTTTCAGAACCACGCACCCATGCATCACGTGCATTAACCAAAATCTCATCAAAGATCTTATAAAGACCTGGATTAAATGAGACTTCACGATATTCCATATGACCAGAGCTTTCATTAAAGACCCATTGTTTTTCTTGGGTTAATTCGGTGCTACCAATATAACTATCAGGATTCTTCAAGATATTCTCATGATGAGTCCGTTTTTTATAAGTAGATGCTGCGGCCATTTTGTCTAATCTGATCTAACTGGGCTTTATTCTCTCAATTTTAAGCCCTCTCGCCGCACAGCCGCGAGCCCCCCCCCACAACTTAATGATATAACACATATTATATATAAGTTCAAGCCAACTGCCACCCATAAAATGCAAGTTAGACGTAATCTTCAATTTAATGTAAATGCAAATCCTTGGCAGCCATCTGTGGAAAGGATAGAACACTCATATTATCCTGATGGATCATTGGAAAGCGAGGAATATTATATTGATAACGATTTAATAGAATTTCGGAGTTGGTATGATGATGGATCAATTAAAATGATGGTAATATATGATAATAATACGGACCTTTTTAAGGAAATAACCTATTATAAGCATTCAGGCGTAAAAAAATCTATTTATACGTATTTTAAACATAAAATTATGTACGGTCCGACAATTAAAGAATTTGATTTTACGGGCAAAGAGATATTAAATTTCACAATAAATTAGGACCAAATAGATGGTGAGACCTTATAATATTTTCCAGGAGGGTTTAATTCGTGGATCAATGCATCTACCATTTGATCCGGCAAAGGCATATGCTTTTGTGGAACATCCGACTGAAGGATGGCGTGTATTTTTACGATCTGCGATCTTCATACACGATGCAACAAAACCATTCTCAGCGAAGCACTTCATTGTTGTAAAGAAGACAGGTGCCTCTCCAGATGGACCTACATGGGAGCCACCAAAGGGACAGATGGAAGGAAAGGATTTAGGGAAGAGAGGTCCAATCATGAAGTACTTGGAAGAAAATGTTCGTCGTGAGATGGAAGAAGAATCTGCAATTCAAAAAGTCCATAATCTTCGCTTTACAGGAATTGTCTTCCAGGGAACTGAAGATGACTATCCTTCAAATTGGTTTTTCCAATATGTGATCTTCCAGGCCTTCATTGATCAGAAAGAAATTAATGCAGCATGGGATCATTTTGAATGGATCAAAGAACACCCGAAAGGTTTTGCTCGCTTTAAGCGTGATCGGCGTGAAAAAGATGCAATTGCCTGGTATAATGCTGGGGCGACAAAATTATATGGACGCTGGTCACCTGGTATAGTTAAAATGTATTTAGGGGCTAATAAATAGGAAATGCCTTCTGCGACCTTAAAAAATTGCAAAAAAAGATTAATGTTTAATAAGAAAACGAAAAAATTCAAAACAATTCCATTACATTTGGATACCCGTGTTCTTATTTTATATATTTCTGAAAGAAAATACATTATTGCGCCACGTAAATTTACTGTAGATGAAATTCTTACAGATGCAACAGGTTATTTACAGGATGATCATTATATGGATGGATTAGAGCTTAGATGTAGAGCTGATCAGGAGAAACTAAAGAAAATTTCTATGGAAAAGCTGAAAAGGATCTTAAAGAAGGCGCTGACACAAAAATATCGTTCAAGACCTAGTCCGCCTTTTTCTGCTGCAGAACTATGCAATTACACTCTTGTAGGAAATGACGGGCAATTATACAAAAGTATTAAATCAGGCAAAACATGTGTATGGAGGCCTTTGCTTTGAAATAATTTATTAATTAGAATGGTATTACGTAGTCGCCGCCACTCTAAGAAATCAAGACGTCATCGCAAAGTTCATAAAAAAACTAGAAATCACAGAATATATGGAGGTGGTATAAAAGAAGAGGCTCTACAGGTTATTAAAAATTCAGGTACTAGTCCCTACCAGTTGCTTTATGAGTTATTAAATTCTGGCACAACTAGAACTATTGGAGGCTTTGATTTTAAAGGCGTAGGTCATGTAAATCTATATTTATATGCTAAACCAACTGGATCTAATGATTCACAATATGTAGAAATATATTTTATGTCAGATCACTAAGGTAAGGTAGGCGCGTAAAAAATGCGTTACACCGACTAATATCTAAAGCCCGGCAGTATTAGTTTTACTAATGAGCGCTATAGTAAGTGGTACAAATGCTGTGAATGAGAATGGAAATCTCCTTGAACTTAAGACAGTCCAGTCAGGGGCTTTTAGAACCTTGGTGGAGGCTTTGAAGGAGATTTTGACAGATGCCAATCTTGAGTTTGATTCAACTGGTCTCAAGATTGTTGCAGTTGATGAGAGTCATACAATTCTTGTCTATCTTCGTCTCCATGCAGATCGTTTTGAATCATATCACTGCCCTGTAAAGCAGGTTCTTGGTGTCAATATGATGTATCTATTCAAGCTGATTAAGACACTTGAGAATACTGAGAGTTTGACTTTTTATTTGCCTGCAAAGAACCCTAATCGTCTTGGAATTACAATGGAGAATGCAGAGAAGCAGACTACGAAGAACTATTTCCTGAAGCTCTTTGATACAAATGTAGAGGATATTCAGATTCCCAGTCTGACTTTCACTAGTATTATTCATATGCCTAGTACAGATCTGCAGAAGATTTGTCGTGATATGTCATCACTTGGAGAAAAGGTTGAGATTACCAGTTCTTCGGGTGATCTGATCTTCAAGTGTTTGGGCGACTTCGCAGATCAGGAGACAATTATTCGTGAGAATCGTTTGATGCGTGTGCAGAGCAGTGCCTCCAATGAGATTATTCAAGGTATCTTCCAGCTCAAGCATTTATTCCTCTTCACTAAATGCACAAATCTATGCCCTACCATTGAAATGTATTTGAAGAATGATGCGCCACTTATTCTTCGTTACACTGTTGCCAATCTTGGTGAAGTGAAGCTTGTCCTTGCTCCGCTTAAGAATCGCGCCTAACCCCTGGCACCAATTATAAAAACTAAAAAGAAGGGCTTAATAAGCTTTTCTTTTTATTTTTACTTTATTGTCCATCAATTTACCAACTACCAGGCTTCTTGTCATAGTTCTTACTTGCATTCGCCTTATAAGCAACATAACCATCAAGCTTATTGTAGATATTGATATCATCTGGATTATTGTATTTATCAGCATTTACATTCCAAATAGTAATGAGATTACTCTGGAATTTCTTTGAAATACAGATTCCTGAAATCTTATTTCCAGGATCCTTTGCGAGAGCTCCAGTTGCTGCAGCATAGACATAAGTCCTATATACTTCAGCAGATTGAGTGCGTGGAACTACCATTGAATAGGTACCACCATAGAGATTTTCTGATCGTTCCCACATAGGTGGGATAGGATCACGCATCATAAAGAAGTGACCATTCAGCAATGTCTCATCACTGAGGGCATCCCATAGAGGGACAAAGTCACTATACTTTTTAAATGTTCCAATTTTCTTATATGTTGAAAGTGTACTCCAATCATCCTTGACATCATGGAAATACAATGTCCATGATCCAGTTGGAATTACCTTATCAAGTTCACCCCCAGACTCATCGTCGGAGTCATCACGTATAGAAGCAAACATGTTAGTCTTAGACATGATTTTATTTAGCTACTTTAAACACGTATGTAATAATATGTGTTTAAAAGTTAAATACTTTTCAATTTTTTGATAATTAATCAGATTGTGGTGATGGAGGAAGTGGAATTTCATTGTGGGGTGACTCACTTCGTTCGCTCCCCACACCCCAATTTAGATGGGATGACTCGCTTTGCTCACTGCTCACACCTCCTTCTTGCTCAGAAGGTTCAGATTGTATTGAAACTTCTTCAGATGAATTTTCCGAAATATGTAAGTCATTTTCTTCGGCGGACTCCTCTTCCTCTTCAGCCTCTTCCTCTTCAGCCTCCTCTTCTTGCTCATCATCAGCATCATCTTCCTGCCCATCCTGTTCAAAATCATACCATGCATGCTTACAAACCTCTTGATATAAATGAATATACTCAGTATCTCCAGTCTGTGCACTGATAGTTTCAAGAACAGTTTTGCTTTGCCTCTTAGTTGCCGGCCAGATATAGGAATCAAGAGACCATGCGCTCAGAATCTGCAAAGGATGAGGGAATCGCTCATTATAAGTATAGATCTGCAACCGTTCAAGCCATGATGACATATCACATCCAACGAGCTCTCCACCCTTGTTCCAAATCAATTCCATAGATAGAACCGGTAAAAATTCCTTCTTGTTCTTAGACTCATTATCACATCCATAAAATACCTTATTACGTGCATCATAGAGCCAACAATTAGATCCAGGGTAACCACCAAAATGCATATAGGGAATAGGAACAGGACTTTCATCCATAAAAACAAAATACCTGTCAAAGCCACAAATATTATACCAAACTGCAGTAAAGAATGACCAGATACGCTCAACTGTCCAACCGCATACACTGCCAATTGCCGTTATAATATTCATTGATCCAACAATCCAATTAACTGGTACATGTCTAAAAGCCGCAGCGTAAAAAGTCATTTCAAATTCTACTTTGTTTAATTTGGAACGACTTTAGATGGCACGCCAGTATTAACAATCAGGTTGAGCACAAGGATCTATTTTAGGTGGCTCTTGGCACTTATCCTGTTCTTGATCACAGCCGGAACAAACCTCATCAACACATTTTCCATTCATCATTGCCTTAATATCAAGGGAATTATTTTTGGAGATTTGCACTAAAATAAGGAAACCAATTATTGCTGCTAGTGCAATCCAACCAGCAGTCTCTGATCCACGATTACATGCCATTGTAACAATAAGTATACTGAAAAGACCAAAAAAGAATGTAATCATTGCATTATAAAAGTTACGCTTCAAAAGCCCTACAAGGAAAACAGTTCCAAGAACTACTGTGAGAATGATTGAAGGCGTGCAGAAATCCATTTATCTCTATTAATTGAATGTAATTTTACGTGTAGCCTGATTATAGGTTCCCACAGGATCTTCAATTAGATCACCATTTTCATCTTGTGCATAGACGTTATACTCACTGTCCATATAATACGTTTTCCCCTTATATAGAAAGTCCGTGAGTTCCTCTTCAGCATCTTCCTCCTCTTCAGGCTCTTCCTCTTCAGGCTGCTCATCTTCAGGCTGCTCCTCTTCAGGCTCCTCCTCTTCAGGCTGCTCTTCTACCTTTGTAACTGGCACAGGAGCAGGCTCAGGCGCCTTTGGAGCAGGCTCAGGTGCCTTTGGAGTAGGCTCAGGCGCCTTTGGAGTAGGCTCAGGCGCCTTTGGAGTAGGCTCAGGTGTTTTAGCAGGAGCCTCCTCTTCAGCCTCTGCAGCTGCCTCAATTGCATTTAGTTTATCTTCAATCTGATTTACAGTCTTAGTGATAGCATCAGTAATATTATATACTTTACTAAGATCAACAGGTGATGCTGGTTTGATCTGATCTAATTTAAGATTCATTCGCTCTTCAAATGCTGCAAAATATCCTTCAAGCTTGCTCATTACCTTATCAAATACAGCCGTCTGGATTGCTTCAATATCAATAGTGGGAGCATCTGATGTCTCTTTAAAATCCGCATTCACTTGAGACTTTTTGATCTGCTCAGTTTCATGCTGAATAATACTAGTAATTGCATCAAATGCAATAAAGGCCTTATTTATAGTTGATGTACTCATTCAGATTCTCTAACAATAATCTGGATCGGTCCTTAAATCAATTTTAGGCTGCGCGAAATCTAAGCACGCTTTATTTGCAAATTCACCAAAGGCTATCTTCCGATTAAGCACGCTTAATCTGAAGATTCATACAAGCATCCAAAGTACTTTCCTTATCCTTCAATGGTTTAGAGCGCTTCAAGCGTAACCCTTCTTCAACCTTCTTGACACGTTCAGTATTAAGGGGTACAAATGTCTTCGGAATTGTGGTCTCATAGAAATCAATAGGTTTTGTATCCATTGTAGCCAGCAATGACACCATAGGAGGATAATGAATGTCCATACGCACTTTGCCCTTCCGCACTGTTGCGCGATATTCCTGAATGGATAGACGACCACCAAACAGTTTCAAAACATTACGTGATGGCGCAGGATAAATACGACCACCGACAATATTTGCATAAAGGCGATGCAACAATGCAACCTTTTCCCAGCGCGTCTGCTGATCCTCCTTCTCATCCAAACAATATGCCAATGCACATTCAGGACAACAAAAATTCCCATATACATGCCATACTCCATTTTTCTCATCATATGGCAAAAACACAGGGCGACCATCAAATTGATGTGCACACCAGAAGCAGGCAATCTCAGTCGTCTCAGGCACCTCTATTGCACCATTTTCACGGCTATATAAGTTTAAATCCATTTTAGTAAATACTGGTACAGGTTCGGCAATAGTTTTAATCTCATTTCGTGTATCAACAGTATTACTCACAGTATTTTCCTCTTCCATATGAAAAACACCAGTATATACATCACTGATTGCGGCAGCAGTATCAAAAGCATCTTCCATTTGATCAAATGGCTCAGGTTGAACAGGAGGCCGTGGATCATATGCAACAGGGCCATCATTAAATAGAACTTCAGTGCTACTGAAAGGAAGATGAGCAATTAGAGGCTTCTTTTTCTCAGGCATTAAAGTGCCCTGAATCCCATTTGCTGTGACAACTGCAACCACTGGAAAAGATTTTTTACGCTGTCCTCTTTTAGTAACTGGAGGCTCAATTGTATTTGTTACAGCTGGCGAAGCAGCTGTTGCCGATCCACTTATTACAGTGAGCGCAATTGGCTCACATTCAATAGTATTTTTAGAAGCCTTCTTGCGACTACTTTGCGCTTTCATTAATATTGCTGTATCTGGATCTTTCAATGTGATATTTATTTAGATTGCTCTTAGCCATCAGCCTAAGACTAATGCATCTAAAATATTTTAGATGACAACTAAAGTACCTCCTAATCTAGATTATGTATGCCCACGGGTACAAAAATTATTCAGTCATTATGCAGCAAATTATAATTCTATCCAACATCTTCTCCTATATGGAAGTCCAGGATCGGGTAAAACCAGTTCAACATTATGGTTATTAAAGCAGATTTGGCCTGAAGAAGATATTTTTAGTCGTGTCTGTTTTGTATTGAATGCAGCAGATGAACGCTCATTGGAAGCTATCAGAGCAAAATGCATTCCCTTCATTGAAGTTGATTGGCGTACCAAGGGTGAAAAACGCCCTCGTTTTCTTGTATTAGATGAATGTGAGACCCTCACTGAATCTGCACAACTTGCTCTTCGTCCCTTCTTAGATAATGATCCTTCATCACTCTGTGTAATTTTTCTTTGCAACTCTCTTAACAGAGTTCACACTTCCATAAAAAATGCTTGTCTTCGTGTTCGCTTCAATCCTCCAATTAATAAAGACAAAGTTTCATTATCATCATATTTCTATCGTGGAGATCTTCGGCAACTATACACTTATAAACCTTCCTTCAATATAATTCATAAATATATTAATCGTGAAAAATATATTGATTTTAGTCCTGAAGAATTTATGTCTTCATTAACCTTCTTCCTAATTTTTACTCAATTCATTAATACAGAAATTATTAATTTTATTGAAATTTATACAGAAAATCAGGCTTTTGAATATATTTCCGATGAACAATGTAATAGTATTTTCAGTAAATTTAGGAATAAAACTTTGCTGCCAAAACTAGAAAGTCTTCAGTGGAATGAATATACTTCATAAAATTGATTAATCTGCAACAAGCGGATAGAAGGCAAGAATGGCAACTTCCAGTATTTATAAAAGAACCGCTTTGCGGATCTCAACTATGACCGCGACCAATAATGGTCTAAGTTTTGATCTTCCAAAACTCTTTCGTCTTGTACCCCAGATCCTAATTCCCCTTTGGTGGCCAGGCGAAGGGATTTTGAAGTTTGAACATCGTGCAGAAGTCGTCGGTGAAAGCCATCGTGATGCACTTACTCATCGGAAAATTACAAATAAATCATTCTTTAACCAATCAACCCTAGTTGTTCGTCGTTGGGTCAATGATCAGCGTGGTTGGAAAGAGGTTAATATTAAACTTTTCGGAAATGGCTCTGTACAAATGACAGGTATTCACAGTGAAGAATTTGCTTCAGAAACTCTTCAATGGCTAATCCGTGAATGTGCACGTCTCTCTGAGAGCCCATTCAACTCTCCCCCAAAAGTCAATAAGATGAATGTACAAATGATTAACAGTGATTTCTCAATCGGAACACCTCTTCATTCCGAAATTATTCATGCAATTCTTCGTGATCGCTATATGTTGTTCAGTATCTTTGAGAAAACACTTTACCAGGGCGTTGATACTAAATACTATTATAATATTAAGCGCGCTGCTACGACTCTTCCTGGAACATGCGGATGTACTACTCTTTGTACAGGCCAAGGTAATGGTGATGGAGATGGACAATGTAAGAGGATTACTATAAGCATTTTCCAGACTGGTAATATTATTATTACAGGTGCGCTTAATATGGATCAGATTAATGAAGCCTATGATTTCATTAATAAGGTCTTTGATCGCCATGAAGAAGAAATTGTTTTACGGCCTGCAGTAGTGGTGGCTGCGGCACCTGTTGAAGCTCAGGCTGCTCCAGCAAAAACAACAACTAAACGTAAGGCAAAAACACAAACAATAACTGCTTAATATTTAGAATGTATGCATCTGCACCGTTAATTAGACCACCTCTAGTGTCTGTTAGAGGTGAGCCATTACCTACTGATCAATATAAGGCTGCAATATTTTTTGATAATGATCATAAAAAGATTGATCAAGTTTCTGCAGTATGTCCACTAATAAGAGGAGTTACTGTTCCAGAAACATCTATTAAATCTTCAGGACTTGCAGTTAAATATACAGATGAGCCATTGCGAACAATTATAAGTGAATCTGGAGGTGATGATAACATATATATAAAAGTTGCAAATGCTAACGGCCAAGTTGATGAATTATATGATCCAGTTAGCGGCATTAATGATGAACATATTGGTCAATTAACTGCATGGTTAACTGAGACTACAGCTGAAGGTTCTAGGGCTGTATTATTAGACTGGGATCGCACTATTACAAAAGTAGAAGGTGTATTATTACCAAAATATATCGCGCCAAATGTACCAATTGGCAGTATGTTTCAACGAGTAATTGCAACTGGTGGTTCAATTGGGGCTAAGACCGAGGCCGACTTAATTGAAGACATGTTAAAGGTTATATGTGGAGGCCCAGCACGTCTTGCTATGTTACGTGATATGTGTAATCGTATTAAGGATTCAGGTGCACATCTTATTATTTTGACAAATAATGATTCATGTATTACTAATAGTTTCAAACAATTAGTTGATGGACTTGTTCCTAAGCCTGGACCACCAACCTATTTAGCATGTTCAAAGTTTGCACCATTTTATGGTGATAAAGGAGCACGTTTACGATCAAATTCTATTTTTCATTTTGTATGCCCAAAACCTGGCGCTCCTGCCCCTGCTACAGGCGGTGCTGGATCTGCTCCTTCTGTGCCAGCACCTTTGCCTACAACAACACAAACGCCAATACCAGGTTTAGCCAATTCATCGGCACCACCTCCATCTAAAAGAAGATTTATAAATTTAACAGGAAATAATACAAATTCAAGTGGAAGCGGTACACGTGGAGGTAAACGTAATACCCGAAAGCGTAAACGCACTGTAAAAAGACGCGGAAAAGTTCGCAAGAACTAACTCTCATAGCCATCAGAGAACATGTCATCCCCGGCTCCTACCAATGCAACAAATACAGCCAACACCATAACTGCCCCTGCTGCCCCTGCTGCTCCTGCTGCAGCCGCACCTGGTCCTGAACCCCATATTACTACTTTACAGCATGCTGCTCGTTTAGCTATTCAGAATGATCGCCCCATCATGCTTGATTACTATGTTGATACTGCCACAGGCAAGGCCTTCATTGGTGAGGACGTTGATACCAAGGAGAAGGTCCTAGTCAAGTCCAAGGATGAATTTACCAGCTCTGTTCAGCGCTCCTTCCGTATCGGTGACGACTTCATCATCCTTACGGAAAATTCCCTCTATATCGTCAGCGGTAAGATCGGTAAGAAGCGTATCTCCATGGCCTCTCTTATTGGCGACCTCTAAGCCTAAGAACCAAAATAATTAATATATTGTAAATAATAATATTATAATATTTGATTTTAATATTATTATTACTCATAAGTTTTTATTTGTTATTAAAAAAAGCGACTTAAGAAGCTAGGGTTTAAAATTTGTTTAGCAATTTTATTTTTAATATTATTAACCTCTTTACAAATTTTTACATTATCATTATTTGAATTTTGAATTTCACTGCTATATCTACTTGTACCATAACCTATACATGAGTCTATCTTGTATTTTGAAGTTATATATGGGTGACTAGGGCCAAATTTATAAGAAATATAACGATTTTTTATTAATATATCCATTACTCGTATTGCATATTCAACTGCATCATTATCTGGATTTCGCCCATATTTTTCATAATAGTTTTTTTTAGATTGGTTTTCATCTAAATCATTATTATTATTATAATTAGTGTTTTTATTAGCTGAGTAAAATACATAATTAAATAAATATTCATCAATTAAATTTTCAAGTATTAATATATAATAACTATAACGTTGTTTCATAATTTTAGTATTAGCATATACTTCAGCAGAATTCACTAAACGATCATTAGACGGACTAAATGGGTGTCCTCTTTTATAATCATTTATATACTCATGCATAAATCTTTGATAATTACTTTGCACTTTATCCATATTTAATCCTGTACGTGAATTTTCTCCACGCTTCTTAGTCTTATTTAATGAATTTGCATATAAATTTAAATAATTTTTCCTAAAATTTTGTATATAGTAGCCACCTTTAATCTTTTTACGAGTTTTTCTCCTATTCATTTCTAATAAATTTACCTTTTATAAAATTTGCCGTATTGCGTTTAAAGACCTTTAATAAAATGTGTTTAGACAAATAATGGATTCCAGCAATCAAGTCAAAAATCTATCAATTATCGTCAATAAAACTATAGAAGCACCTTTTTGTATAGATGATCGCGTGAAGATATGGCATGATACATTAGATCGCTATAGAGATTCTCCATCAATTGAATCAACCGTCTATGTAGCTAGTTATGAAGAACAGGAAGACGCTTTACGTTTAGCACTAAAACGCCAGGAACATTCTGAGATAAAAATCATAGAGCAAGATTGTATTTATGCCGCTTTGGAAGAACGAGGAACCTTTCGTACCTGTATATTGAATATGGCTGATTGGGATATAGCAGGAGGATGTGTTGAAGGTGGTTCTAGAGCTCAGGAAGAAGAATTGTTTCGAAGATCAAATCTTCATAAACATTTACATCAAAAATACTATCCTTTGAGGGCATGGAAGAAAGATCGTGTGACCGGCGTCACAATAGATCCTTCTGTCCGTATGATGAAAACAGTCTATAGTCGTGATGTGGAGTTCTTCAGGAATGGTATAGATAAAGGATATAGTCTGATGGAAAATTCAGTTTATTTTGATGTAATTTCAGCACCAGCCCTTCGGTGGAGAGAGACAACCGAAGATGGGCAGTATTTTCTTAGTCCAATAGATGCACAACTCATGAAAGATAAAATCAGAAATCTATTTATTTTGGCGGCTCATGAAGGAGTTGAGACCTTGATCTTATCTGCATGGGGTTGTGGAGCATTTGGCGGACCTCCTCGTCATACTGCTGAACTTTTCAAAGAGGTCTTGGAAGAAGCAGATGGACTTATGCCGAAAATAGTATTTGCAATTACAGGCAACAATTATGAGATTTTTGCTGAAATTTTGAGACCTCTTGTGCTGGCTTAAAGCACCTAGGATAAATTTGACTTATGTGACTGCCTTTATAATGTCTAAGATGCAGCAATCACTTGATAATTTCTTACAATGTTCTCCAGCAAAGCCCTTAGTAGCAAAGCCTTCTGAAAGATCATTATCACCACCACGTGCTCCTACAATTGTTCGTCTGGGTGTTCTGGGACAACGCAAAGATCTGACAGAATCTGATGTAAAACAGATTCTAGAACTTATTATTGAAGATTTTCCAGAGATTCAGATAATGAATATTCCATCTGAAGGTAATAGTTCAATTTACTTGGAATCTTGTGCAGAAAAACTAAAAATTCCATGTACTGTTTATGAATCGGATTGGCGGCGTGATGGACGACGCGCACAAATCTTTCGTGATGCACGGATTATCAAAGAATCTACACATTATTTGATATTCGGTGCTCCTAGATCAGAAAAACCCTTCAAAACTGCTGAACAATTAGCCAAGAAAAATCATGCTGTGTTCTATATGCCTCGTGACTCTATGGAACTCCAGGTATTGGAAATACCCTAAACCTTTAAAGCCCTTGAGCAAAGAAGATAACCAGCTAATGTTCCTATTAAAGCTAATCCAACTTGTCCTAGAAGCGCTATTATTTGAACAAGCTTTTGAACGGTAGATATTCCCTTAATGAATGGAATCATGATCATAGCAATAATTGATAATACAGCTGCAAATATAGCAACAATATAAATTACATAGTAATAAGTGCAAATGGTAGTATTACTGATATTTTTTTTAGTCCATTCCGGTTCCATTTTCTAATATTTGGAGTATATTAGAAAATGGCATCTCGTAAAAATCGTACTCGCAGAAATCGTTCTCGTAAAAACCGGAACAGTCGTCGTCAAGCTCGTAGAGCGAGCAATCGTAGAATGAGTTATCGGAGAGCAATGTACGGCGGGGCCTGTGGTCTTGGTGGTGCAGCTTATGGTGCTAACCTAATGGCTTCTAGTGGTGCACAGAGCCTCGCTCAGGGCCGTCAATTTGCTGAATATACGCGCCCTTACCATGGTGGCTCTAGACGCCGTATGCGTGGTGGCATGGCCCCTCTCAGTCAGTTTGGCGAAGATGGTGCTGGTGTTCTACGCGCAGAAGCACATTTGGGTGGTCAGGATGCTGCTCTCCGTGAGGCTGCTGCCTACTCTGCCACACATCCTGATCTCCCTGTTGGCAACTTTATCAATGATGCCTCTACGGCTGTTGCAAAGGGTGCAGTTAATCCTATGGCTGGTGGAAGACGCCGCAGGGCTCGTAGAGCCAGTCGTAAGGCTAGACGTCATAGACGCAAGCGCTCTATGCGTGGTGGTGCCATCTATGAAGGCGCCCCTTACAGTCAGAGCTCTTCCGATATGCTCCTTGCAGATGATCCCTCTCTAATGGCCCAGGCTGCAAAGCTTGAAAGCCCTACATGGGTCGGTGTTGAGCGTGGAACATATCTTTAATCAAAACCAAAAGCCCAACTAAAAATTAAATTTTCAAACAAGTTTACACTTCAATAACCTTATCAACAGTCGTACCAAATAGGCTTGCCAAATAATTACGACCTTCTACTTGTAGTTTATCACGTTCTTCCTGAGATGGCTGAACATGAACAACAACATACAAATTACCATGGCCAGAACCCGCAGGCATTCCATGACCAGGAAAGCACAACCGATCGGCATTAATTGTTCCCGACCGAATATGAACAGTAACCGGCTCATTTGATGGATGTTCTGTCAGTTTGACAATACAACCAATTAGACTCTCTGCCAGATTTAATGTAATTTTCGTTTCCAAATTAGCTCCCGAACGTTTCCATTCATCATCCGGTGCCTCCTCTAAGACAATATGAAGATCACCCGGTTTAGCATATTCATGTGTATCTGAACAGGCCTCCTCAAAGATTATAACCTCTCCCACTGCTGAACCAGGCTTTACGACAACCTTCAACGTCTTTTCTTCAGTGCTCTTGCAACTTCCATTACAATCCGCACATTTATCTTTACCAATCTGTCCTTCGCCAGAACAGATATGACAGGGGCCAATTGAATTCATTACCATTGGTCCCATATGAATTACTTGAGCAATAGACCCAGATCCTCCACAAGTACTACATTGTTCCTTGGAAGCATAGCCATTACCCTTACAGCCGACACAAAACTTTTGACGATTAAATTTAAGATCAAATGAATGACCATGATAAAATTGCGAAAGCGACAGCTGAACTTTTTGTATTTTTGGTGGTGCCTTTGCACCCTTTTGTCTCTTAGGACCTTGCGGTCCTGGCGGGCCACCGCCCATATTAAACATATTAAACACCGATCCTAGATCAAATGGAACATTAAATCCAAATCCAGGACCATGGCCTGAATCATCATCATTGTCATTTGCGATACCGAAACGATCATACTCACGACGACGTTCAGGATCCGACAAAATATCATTCGCCTTTGAAATCTTCTTAAACATCTCTTCGTTACCACCCTTATCTGGGTGATGTTTCAATGCAGCCTTCCTAAATGCTGTCTTAATTTCATCTTGCGTCGCCCCTGGATTAACTCCCAGTAGGTCATATAATTCCGTATTCTTAGAACCTGACATATCTATAAGTGTATATATTTATATTTATTTATGTAGTATTTCAATTTTAAATTTCAATACATGCGTATAGAGTCTAAATTAACTTAATAAATAGTATTTAGTAATGACAGATAGTAGCGAAAATTATTCAAAATTATTTGGATATGAAGATATAGAAAATCAGCTCAAATTATTCTATAATAGACCAGGTCATATATTTCTAACTGGATCTCATGGATCAGGAAAAACCTCCATTGTGAATAATTTCCTACGTGGCTACTTAGAACATCATTATGGTAAAGCACATGAAAATCTGCATAACGAAGATGATATATTTTATATGAATTCTCATCAAGATCGTGGTATTCATACAGTGAGAAATATACTTTTGGATTATGTTCGTCAGCCTGCAAGAAAACAGAAATGTGTTCGTTGGATTGTTATTGATCATTTGGAGTCTTTTCCCGAACTTTCACAACAGGCTCTTCGGCGTCCAATGGAACTTTACTCTCATGTAGCATGTTTTATCTTTATTGGTACAAATAAAGCACAATTAACTCCCCCACTTCTTTCAAGATGTCGTTGTATATCTTTACCAGATATTGATTTAAATACAATTGCACCTCAAATTCTTCAAAAATACAATATGCCTTCAGATCTTCTTAGCCAAGATACTGTATCATGGCTTATTTTACATGCAAATAATGTTATTCGGGAATTTTGCCAATATATTAAATTGCTAATGGATTATTTTACACACAATCCCTCAATAGTCAGTCAAAAAAATAAACATAATCTTGTTCTTGAGCTTTGTTCAATTCCATCATTTGAAATATATTATCCGCTTATAAAAGCAATTTTAAGTAAAAATAAGCCAGATATATTAAAGCATTTGACACGACTATGGATGGTTGGTGAATCATTTGAAGATGTATTTGATTCTGTTAAAAAAACTATTTATATGTTTGGTTATGCTAATTTGGAAGAAGGAACAGAACTACATAAATTCTTAATGAAAGGATGGGTTCAATATAGTCAAGGATATACATCATATCGTAGTCTTTTGATCACGGGTTTATAGAATCATTTCCACATATAATTTAGACAATGGGATCGGTCTTACGTGAGATTCCGCCGCGAGATAAGGTAGAAGAATGGCTTCTTCTTGTAAAGATTAATGGATTAAAAGATAATCATACCTTTACTGAAGAATCATTTTGCTGGTCTGGATTTGACCAAATCCTTATTGAATGTGAGCCATTTTATTATCCTTGTAAAGCTGAAAAATTTCTTCATGGCCCTATGAATATGAATCGTGCCATGACAATTCTTCGTCAATTAGTTAGACCAGTAGGTTATACATTTCGTACGCGAGAAAGACTCGCTCATGGTAAGAAATATAATGAATATTATTTAATTCCGGATCATGTTGCATTACCCCTAATACCAGAAACAAATGTTTTACATTTTGATTAATATTTATGACGATAAACTCATTTTTAACAAATGTGTAAAGACTAGGTCTGATTCTAGAACCTGTTCTTCACTCATACGTAAGAACCATTGCCAATTCAAGCGCAAGTTCAAATCACGAACTGGAAGTGGCACATAAATAGCTGTACTTGGTACGTTAAAATGAATAGGACCCTGAGCTAATAGATCTTCAAGCTGAATTAAACGCCCAGATTTTCCTTTTCTCTTTAACTCTGCATTTACACGCACCTCCACACCAGGTCGGCCTTGGAAAAAATGCACATAATCCCATTTAGGATCTCCACGAACATTTGAACCACCTCCAGCAGCACCTGAAAGACGCTTACGTGCCACTTGCTCCCATTCCATGAAAAGTGGATGATTTGGCGCAGGTGACCAGATTGCATGAAAACCTGGTGCAGAGGTACCATCTGTACCAGCATATGATTCATCTGAATCTGTACCAAAGAATACTACCTGATCTTTTGGTAGTTCTCCGAAACCGCGGAGCGAAATTGTATTAGGATCTAACCAGAGACCTCCATACTTCGCAAGAATAGCTGCACGAATCCAATTGAGCTCCATCTGACCAACCGTCTTCAAAAATGCCTCAGGACCAGACATCTTTGGTGGCAGAGATCCAAGACGATCCATTACTCCTGCAATACCCTTAATGACCTCCACACGATAGAATTTTCCATTTGCACGGATTATAGATTCATAGCATAAATTCAAAAATGGCTTATTAAGAACACGTGAAGAACGTGCACCAAAGTCATACCAATTACGACTATTTACCTGACTATCATCATAATATAGCCAAAGAGGTGGAAGATCCATCCCACGATTGAAAAGCTCCTTATCTGTCCAGGGACTATTCTTCAAACTTTGACGAACATAATATGACCCCATTATAATTGCAGCCAATACTAGGGCAGTTATTGTCATCCATAGAGAATCGCTCATTCTTACCTACCCTTTAATAGTTTTATTGTGTTAGAGCCAGTCGCTTCATTCGCTCAAAGAATGCCTGTCCATTTAGATCTTCCTGAGCTGCACGCCGTTGTCTTGTTTTCTCATATTGCTCCCTCTCCAGCCTCTGTTGTTCCAAAAGAGCTTGCTCCCCTGCTGTTAATAGTGCAGGACCCTTTTTATATGATTCTTTGTAATCCTTCAAATTACGATCCTCTACCCGCACATTTGCAACATGAGGACTAATTGTATTTTCAACAGTATATGCTGCCCGTAGATCAGTATATTGCAATTCAGCATTAGCCGGGGCTGTATATGTCTGTGGCTTATCACGTCCAATCTCCACCCCTGCTGCTGATGAGTTAAGAGCCATCATCTCAGGATGCAAAATTAACTGCTGCTGTGTCGCCTTCTTTGAAGCCTCATCTTGGAAGACCTTATTAAATACATCACGATTGAATTTACCACTGAATTTAGGTGCATCACGTGCATCTGCCTGATCCTTTAGCCAATCACCATAACCATCATCTTCTGGATCCGGAATACGTGTCTGCTCATAGAGCTGATTGAAAGCATTCATATTCAGATTCTTCGGATCAAGCCTTACAGGTTGAATCTGCTCCCATTTCTTTGATTCAGATGATCTTTCATGCTGTAATGCAGCCGGAGCACTAACCACATCATTTGTGACCCTACGTGACCCCTTAATGCGCCGAAGAATCTCCTCAAGATATGCATATGCTCGTGTTACAGCCTCAAATTGCTGATCAGAACCACCTTTATCTGGATGTGCACGTAATGCAGCTTTTTTATAAGCAGCCTTTAAAGCCTCCTCGGTCAAACTATCATCATCACTAATCTTTAAAACATTGAGACATTGCTGGAAGTAATCTAGAGCCTTTGCTGATGGTATTTGTGTAACTACTTGCCAAGCCGGGACATCAGGGCGCTGATAATTTTGTATTTGTTTCTGTGGTTGCTGTTGTTGCTGCTGCTGTTGCAAGAGTTGCGCCCTAGCTTGTGCTGTACCTGTTGTTGCTGCAGCTGCAATAGCAACTCTCTGTTGCGGCTGCTGCTGTGCTGAGGCAACTACAGGAAAATAAGCAGCCTCTCCAGCTTTAACGGACCGAATATAATTCAAAAATGGCCCATATAAACCTGTACGTTTTGCCGTCGCAATATATTCAGGTGCCATCATCAATGTCTCCAACATTTGCACACGCTTATAATTATCATTAAATTGTAACAAATTATTATAAATTCTCACATGAGATGGATCTATACCAACAGATTGTACTGCACCCATTGACTATCTACTGACACATATGTGAATGCTTTGAGCTGCCTGGTCGCAGCAGTATCATTTATAAAAGTTCTCTTAGCTCCTGAATTGTCGGAATTGGAATCTCAGGCTCACATTCCCAGAAAAACCGCTTACCAAAACTATAATAATGCCATTCACGTGGAAACCATTGTGGCGCAACAGCCAGGAGCTTACGCTCTCTGCATTTAGGAATTAACCAATAACTCTTTGCCGGCAAAACTAATGCAAGCTGTTCATGCGCGGTCGGTCTGCGCTCATCAGTTGCAACTGCGGGAAGATCAAAACTATTAAAAGCTGCTGCAACAGACTCAAATAAAGGTGCTGTTGGATAATTGTACATATACATAAATGATACAGAATCAGCGCCCTTACAATAATAATTATATGTCCATTCAAGTGCATGGATATATTGACGTGCAGAATCTTCCAAATAATGTGCTTCTAGGCCTTTTAGCGATCCTAAAGCAACACGTGCATATACAGATCGCCAATCGGCAACAAGCCGATCACCTTCTAGCAACTGTCCTTCATTCGCTGAAGCCCATTCAAGCGGTTTATTTTCTTCATCGCATACTTTGATTTTAGAAGCTAAATCCATTTTACTCTTTGCCGACCGAAGAACGAAGTGTTTTTCATCAGCTGCCAAAAATGAAAATAACTTACTCCAAGCTATGGACTCAAGACCAATTAAGGAAAGCCCATCCGCATGAAGACGACGAAGATATTCCAGAAGACGTTCATGACCACCTTCCTTGATTCTAAAACTTAGCCCATATGGAACAAAGTCATTTCCTAGAAGACTCATTGCAATTGCATATTCTGTCAGCCAATGCGGATCACCTGTTCCAGCAGCCGACTCTAAACCAGCCTTCAATGCATCCAATGATAGCCAACTATAACCTAATGGCTTATCCTTTTCTGCCTCTTCGCGCAAAAAATAGAAATGTAGTTCGGGGCAGAATAATTGATTATTAAGGAGCGCCAAAACAAAGAGATCTCCATCAAGACCATAAATCACTACATTACCGCGCCTCTCTTCTGCCTTCAGACCCTTCAAAAATTCCATTAATTTGTGTTCTCCTTCGCCAAATTCATCCGTGCCACTAACCTTCGCTTCAGGAAATGCCTTCTTCAGCGCAGCCGTCAATGTTTTCATAAAATTCGTCCCTGGTGTAATTGCATTTGTATCCCAGCCTTGGCCAGAAACAGATTTAAAACGCCTCATACGCTGCTGACGCATCTTTGCCATTGGTACAACACCATCCATTGCAATTAATACACGCTCTTCGGGAGCACCAGCCATTTCAATCATCTTCCTCGTATATTTGCAGATCTCATTAATAAATTCAAGTTCCCATTGTATGCCCATAGGACCCATACCAGGATATGGAGCCAGCTGGTGCTCACGAAGAACCTGATAAATTAAACAATTATAATCCATTATCATCCATGCAACCGGCTCAGGACGACTACAATAAATACCCTTAAAATTACGGGCTAATTTTCTATAATAAGATGGAATACCCATGACGGCGCTAGACTTATTTAATAAATGCGTACAAGGTTTATATTGCTGAATATAACAAGCCCCTAAATCTCATACAGAAGAAGAATGGCAACAGGTATTTACGAAGCACCAAAGAGTTTTTTTAGTGAGACTATAGTACCAGTAGCAGCAGAAGGATTACGTCTTCTACCTGATTCATTATTATATGGTACTGGTATTCTATCATTAATTACATATCAAACACCAATGCTTTTCTTATTCGGTGTTGTTGTAATTAGTTTTGCATCAAGTTATTTGCTGAGTATGGCACTTAATGCCTTAATGCCTCAGGACGTTCCTCCGGCTACAGCATCAAAGGCATGTATTCCAGGGCTTTATAGTCCTTCTGCAGAACGTATAACACTTCTCAGTGAATTAGTTAATACATCCGGCTTTCCATCTATTCCTATGTATGTATTATCAACAGTTATTGCTTATTGTATTGGTGGTATTATACAGCAGGCCGATATTTTGACGGAACTCGGTCCTGACTATAAAGCAAAGATCCCAACAGTTATGATTCTCAGTGCAATACTTGTCTTCATATTTGTATTATATTTGATGATGAATGAGTGTAATTCATTCTTAACAATTATGGCCTCTATACTTCTTGGTACAATTATTGGTGGTCTCTGTAGTATTTTTATACCTGTTATTTTTGGTCAAGAGGCAATAAATATTTTGGGTCTGCCGCTATTTGTACGCCGTGATCAGGCTGGTCAACCTCTGTATATTTGTGCAGCTAAACAATAATGCATGCAAACTGTAGGAAATGGATATTCTTGCAATAATTTATCGTATAAAGGAATTTTTTATAACTGGAATGCATAATTTTCCATTAATTATTGGATTAACAAGTCTTATTCTTGTATGTGCAACCTCAAATATGGGGTATACTGTGCTTCTTTTGTCCTTGGCCACACTAGTGCCTCTTCTTACATTTGGCCTAAATTTGCTAGCACCTTTTATACAAATTGCTCTAAAAGCCATTGCAGGTCTATTCAATAAAGACATAGATTTCAGCTCAGGTGCAACCGCTGTTTGTAATATAACACGTGAAGGTAGTCCAAGTCTATTTCCATCATATTGGATGGCAGCAGTAGTATTTATCTTTACATTTATTGCCTATAATGGTGGTGCTCTTTATAATTATGTAGGATCTACTGTTGCACCAGAGGAAAAGGTTAGTGCAAGAAAGGCACATGCTCTTATTGGAATAATTAGCAGTGCCGTTCTTGGACTTGGTTTCATCATATGGCGTTTAACAACCGGTTGTGAACAATGGCTCGGTGTCGTCATGTCCTTGCTTTTCATTGGTGTTGCAATTGGCGTCTTTGAAATATTTAAAGCATGTGGACTTCTACGACTTGTAGATCTGTATGGAATAGGTTCGCGCCTATTGCCCATGGGAGCAACAGCAAATCCATCACAGGTCTGTTTCCCAGCTGCTTAAAAATTTGAGCCAAATCTAGACAAAGAAATCAGAAGTAAAATGACAACTACACCTATACCTCTATATTTATGGTCAAGCCTACAAGGCTTATTACATAACGAGGCTACTGCATTTGTAAATAAAGTAGCCGACGTTTTACACATTCCTCCTGCAGATCTTAGACGTGCAGTATTATCAAGCAAAGATGATATAAATGTATTACTATATGAAGCCGAATCTATTGGCAGTTGTAAAGCATGGATATCACATCCAGGTCGTTCCGATTTTGCAATTCATTGTGGGAATCCTACAATTCCTAATGAGGATATTTGTATTGATCATAAACATGTACGTACATCTGTGCAGCCAAATATAGATAATGTGCAGGTTCTGCATCGTATTAAAACTGGTCCTGATATTGAACCATTATGGCTAAAAGATGGAACAAATAATGTCGTTAATGCCAAAGGAATAATTATTGGAAAAATTACTAAAAATAATACATTAATAATATTCAATATTGAAGATGAATGATTATTATGCACACACTACATTTTTAATTTTGCAAATGCTCCCAGAAAATTTCCCATTTCTTTTGGAACAATAGTTAGTTCATCTGAATCACATAATGGTATTGTTTGTGCTAAGTGCACAGCGCTCTGTTCTGCTAATGCAAGATGTTCAGTTATGCTCCAACCATTTCTAAGTATTGCTTGATCAATATTAAATTCTTCAATGCTACTACCAATATCATATTGTAATGATTCCAAATAGTATTTTGGATCAGATGATAATATCCAGTTCCGAAACCATCTTCGCCAATATAGTTGTTCGCCAGGATTATTTAATCCTTGGCCATGACTTTTTAATTGATCGGCTGCTGGCCATTCATCGGGTGTATCATCTTGAAAGGCAAATTCTGCGACAATTTCATAGGCATCCTCAAAATTTGCACTAGCTGTATCCCAGTAATCTGTCCAAAATCGGCATCCATACATTACTTCATATGTTTTATGTGCACCAGAGCCAAGTTGTCTAAGCTCCTTCAATGTATCTTCAGTATATGGTAAAAGCCCACGTTTGCAATTAAGATACAATGCATCGCGAGGTATAGAATATATTCTTCTTGTTTTTCTTCCTTCTAGAATGCTCCATTCATTTAATGAAATTAAATATGAATCAGGAATACCTGTTAATGCATTAGGTTCAATTAAACGTGCATAATGAACAGGTTCAATACAAATAATCATAAAACACATAATCATACTTGCCAAGGGACAATAAGTCAGCCCCGACCAATTATTAAGATCTTTCGCTGCATAAAATACTTTCTGAAATGCAGGTGGCATTGAATTTGCAATTGATGTTGTAGTTTGCAACACAATATCTGTGCTGCAACGGGGGGCAGCCCATAAGGCACCACGGATCTTTCTTGTATATAATGAATTAATGAAATATTTTTCTATGGGAAGCCGCCTATCGGCGGCACCAGTACCAACACCAGATTCATGCAAACGCAAAGGAGGAAAACTCTGTTTCATATCTTTCAAATTAATCATAAGAAGAGATAATAGACTTGAATCTCGTTGATCAAATCTGCATAACTGATAACATAGTAGCAGTAATTTATTGGTATCTAGGGCGTCAGCTAGCATTAAATCATGGATTTCACTAAACCATGATAGATATTTTACACCATAACGCATCAAATATACTTCAATCATAGTTTTTGCACCTAGTTCAGCCTCATCGGATTGAATAAGTTCAAATAACCAAAATAGGGCCTCTGTTGTTTTATGTTCTCTACAACAATATGATAATGCTGCTGTTACTTCATCTAAATTGTAAAAGTGTCGTGTTAAGGGCATTATTGTACCCGGCCTAGCCAGGTCACTGGGGGTCAAATTTTTTGCCTACGCGTTGCTTGGTCGCGACTAATGGCTGCAGTCAATGTTCGCCGAACTAATAAGATGAATCGCCGCCCTTCAGATAATGATGCTGATGAAATTAGACCACGACTCTGGTTAGGCAATTATAATGCAGCCCGTGATCAACAATTTCTTGCACGCAATAATGTCAGTGTTATATTTAATTGCACAAAGAATCTGGATTTTGCGGATGCACCATCTGTCAAAAAACGCTATAGAATTCCTGTAGATGATAATTTAGCCCCACAGGAAATTGCTAATCTAGCTAAATGGGCCCCTGAATCAATCTATCTTTTGTTACAAGAATATTATTCTGGTGCAACAATTCTAGTTCATTGTGCCGCAGGTATGCAACGATCCGCTGCTACGGTTGCAATGTTTTTAATTGCCACTGAGGCCCTTACGCCAGAACAAGCTATTGCAGCAACAAAGGCACGAAGACCAATTGCCTTTTTCCAAAATGCAAATTTCAAAGAATCAATTGAAGCCTTTTATAAATTTTTTAATCAACAAATTATGCCTATGGCTGCACATAATAAAAAGACGCAATAATAAGTAATGGTAGCATCAGCAACGGCTGCAGTATTTTTTAGTGAAACTGTTTTATCATTATATCCTATTCTGATCAAAAAGGTTCAAACAAATCTTGATACACAGACCTTGAGTCGCTTCCTAATCTATCCAATTGCGGCTCTCATTGTCGGTGGTCTTAAACCGCTGGCAAATGCATATAGTCATGGTATTGCTAAAAATTTGGCACTAGGTGCTGTTAATGTAAGTCATATTACATCTAGTTATCTAGCCTTCCAGCAACTTCCGGCTGGCATAGCTATGTCGCTCTTTTATACATATCCCTTATGGAATTTAATAGGAGCATCATTAGTATTTGGCGAACCATTTCCTTGGCACCTATTTCCTATACTGATTATTGCGCTTGGTGCAGCAGCAGTTATAGCCTTTTCACGAACAGAAGACCAAAAACGTGAAGGCAAGGAAGTTAATTGGCGTGGCGTATCTGCAGCACTCGGTGCAGCATTAACAGAGACTCTAATCTTTTTGGCAGTGAAGTCTGAACCAAAGGAAACTCCCTTCTTCTCAGTCCATCAAATCTATTTAGGAGGTTTGCCATTTTTGATAGGATATCTTATCTGGAAGAATTGGAAGTCTTCATCAAATGCTGACATGAAGACTCAAGAAGAGCAACAACCAACAATTGATTGGAGTTTCAAGACATGGCTTCCTCTTCTTCTCTTCAATGGTCTTCTAGGCTTTACAGGATATTGTCTTCGGTTCTGGTCTATTCCTCGTCTCAGTACACTTTTATACAGTGTACTTTCTATGTTCGGTGTGCTTGCAGCCTTCACCTGGGGACATTTTATTGCCGATGAGCCAGTGCAGGGACAAGGTCTTATTGGAGCTATAGTCTTAACCGCATGTATTGGAATTCTTAGATATTTTAGCTAATTAATATAATAATATATATTATATATTTAATTTATAATTAATACTAATTATTTAAAGATCAATTATCATAAATTAATATATGCCATCTCTTAATAAATTATTTTTGCAAAATTTACATGATGATTATACTAAATATCCTTGTTTTATTGAAACTGGAACATTAAATGGTGATACAACTTTTGCTATGGAGCAATATTTTAATAAACTATATTCAATTGAATTTAGTGAAAAATATCACTATAATACAAAAAATAAATATAAAGGTGATAAAATAGATTTTATTTTAGGTGATAGTAGTATTGTATTTCAAAGTCTATTACCAACAATTACAGAGAAATGCATATTTTTCCTGGATGGTCATTGGTCTGGTGGAGATACTGGACACTCAGCAAAAGATTGTCCTTTAGATGAAGAAATTACACATATCAATAATCTATTTCGTAATGAAGCTATTATTATTATTGATGATTTTAGATTATTTGGTTTGGATCAATCATCTGGTAAATTAGGTGAAGATTGGAGTCAAATTAATAAACAAAATTTATTAAAAATTTTACAATCAAGAATTGATAAAGTGTATCATTTAGATAGTAATTGTGCAAAAGATGATAGACTAGTTATTCATATACATTCTTTATAATTTTATTTTAAAATAGATTTTTAGTTTTTTATAAATTAAATATGTTTAACATGTTAAATTATTAATATGTTTATTATATTATACTCCAGCTATATACTAAGCTCAAATTTATTAAATATATCTGACTCATGCTATTTATAAAAAGTTAAGGATATTCTTTTAATAATAAAATCAACTGAATTTCAAGATGTGCAGTTAAATTGAAGATATATATTAGAATTCAGAGATATTTTAGTTAGAATTTTAAATAATTAGAGGCATATGTATATATTCTTACAAAGGAACGATTTGACAAAATGGATATTAGTAATTATACTATCTTTGATGGTGATTGGAAAACAATTTCTGGAGAAAAGAGTTTAGAACAGGCTTTTAGTGCAAAAGATTTTAATGATATTGATTAGATTATGACAACAACTCCCGATAGGAGATCGTCTTTTTCAATTATAACCAAAGGTTATGATGATAGTTCTTTAAAACATCAAGAAACACCGGTTGAATTAGCACCTTATATAAAAAAACCTATTGTGGAGTCAAATAGATGTCGCAGAAAAAACATCTTACAAGTTTTCAAAAAACTCCGAGGTCTCCAAGATTACCAGCAAGATATTCTTCATATACGATATTTTCCTTTGTATAAGGAATACTATCGCCGCAGTTTATTTTATGCAATAGTCTTTCATTTTAGTCGTTTTGTTGTAACAGTTGGCTCTATAACTGTCCCAGCACTTCTTTCAATTAAGTTTTCAGGTATAAATTATGAGTGGATCACCTGGTCTATTTCACTAGCTGTAACAATTTTTAATGGAATCTTGACACTTTTTAAGATTGATAAGAAATACTATTTCCTTCATACAACTAAATCTCTGCTTGAATCTGAAGGATGGCAATATGCTAGTCTTGGTGGTAAATATTCAAAGCCACATGAAGAAGGTGTGGCAAATAGCCATGAGCATCAATTTATTTATTTTGCACTGGCAGTTGAGAAAATTAAAATGCGACAAGTGGAAGAAGAATATTATAAGGCTCAGGATTCGGTTGGTGCACCTGCTGCATCCGCTCCATCAAAAAGTTCTGCACCTGCAGCAGTTTCTGCAATGAATGAATTATACAGTTCATCATTACTTCGTTCTTCAGGAGGCAGTCCGACACAGCAACAAACAGATGAAATGAAACAATGGGTTGCCCAAATTGTAGCAGAAACTGCAAGGGCAAAAGCGGAACAAGAACAGCTACAACAAGGTTCAAGAATTTATTAGATCTAAAATATTAATAGGATATGAAACGTCATCGCACAAGAAGAGGTCTTAATGGAGATTCGGCACCAAGTGCAACTTTGAGCCAACCGCCGCATAGCGGCGGTTCAAGGGCCCAAAGAAGAATTTCGCGTAAAATAAACTATCCTCGCTGTCAATGCATCAGCTCCTGCAAAAAAGAAAGCCTCAAAGGAAGTCCTTTCTGTGAAGACCACCTGAACTTCTGTCCTCGGCAGCCACAGTTAACCGGCTATGAACCACCATATGATCCTGATTTCTTTAATAAAAATCCTAATCTCAAAGGGTCTCATAATTGTGCCGCCTATGCCTTCGGCTATCTTAATCCAAAAGCCACAAAGGATGATCCTTTCCCCCAACCTGGCAACTTTGCAGGCTATCCTCGTTTCTCTAAAACAAGGCGTAAGACTTGTCCTGATATGCTTGCACGTGTATTTGGTGATATGCCGACAGTTAAACCTACTACATTTGAAGCACGTTGTCCGGCTAAAATGTCCAAGATTGCCCTAGCAGTTGATGCTCGCTCTGATTACCATGTATGGCGCCAAGGCCCTGATGGTATGTGGTCCCATAAACCTGGATCAACAGATGTCACCAATGTTGATGCCTTTGGACGACCAATTTATGATGTTGAACTTGCTAGTCGTAATTACAATAAAAAAGGTAGTCACCTAAACTATAATAGATTCTGTGGCTATCTTTGTGTGAGACGCGATAAACAGCCTCGCATGAAAGGCGGTCGTAAAACAAGAAAATTACGTTAATTTTATAGCCATTTTTCAGCATATTTTTTAATGATCTTATTATTGGATTCATCCCATATTGCTAATGCCTGTGCAGCATTAAGACGCTTAACACAGTTAAAATTTAATAGACCACGTAATACATCCTTCATCTTTCTAACTTTTGCAATACCATATTTCCTCTCTAAATCAATTCCAACACGTTCCATGTTTAACATTAATTTAAGTAAAATATATCCTACACTATAGGCATCATATGTATGCCAATGATGCTTCCACCATTGAACAATATCAGGATCACGTTCAAAATACTTAGTTGAACGTCTATATTCCTGGATCTGGTCAATAAGATCTTGTCTATTAATACCCAAATAAAGTTCCATTAAATCAATTATTGGACGGCGCTCTTTGAAAATACTCTCTAAATCTTGTTTAATCGTATATTTATTGAATAGGCCATTAAATAAAACCACTTCAGGAGGATGCTGATTTCTGCTTGAAATATCATCTAGACTTGCAATCTTTCTGTGAAATAGATTTTCCAAATCACGTTCCTTAATATCTTTTGAATTGCGCACAAGATAAGAATTACTAAAATCAAAAATAATTGGTAAACCATTTTTTATTAGTAGATTATTTGAATGAAGATCCCCATGTACTATTCCAAAAGACAATAAAAGTGTTGCACCCTCTAATAAATGACGCCCAAAAGCCCAATAATCAGTTTTTGCACTAATTGATCCAGGTGCTTTTAATGGTTCCCCACCATATGTCATTGTAAGATGACGTAAACGTCTTATATCATATAAACTAACTGTTTCTGATTCACTAAAACATTCATTAAGATCACGAGCTTTTTCAAGCTGATCATCTATTGGCGCGATTGCACATGGATTTTTATTTCCTTTAAGAATTTTGAAATATTCATCAGCATGCGGAATTGTTTCAGTAATATATTTCATAATCTTGTATTCGGGTTCTATATACTCAGAAAGACCTAACTTTCCTGTTAATCGCCCCCTTTGAGACTTTGTGTCACCTTTACATAATAGTGGCGGCATAAATACACAACCATCTACACCCATACCTAATAACTTACCTCCTGTCTGTAAATAATCAGATTCCATCTATATCTTTATGTTTTTAAAATATGTGCGAATAGTCGCATGATATAACATGCTCTAATACAATAGGAGCAACAAAATGGACTATAAAGATATAATTATTATAGGCCTAGTCTTCATTATTTTGATAGGCATGTTTATATATAATGGGGGCATGGAAGGCTTTGAGGATATTTCACCTTCTGAGAAAATAAATTCATTTGTAAATAAATTTTTGCCTCGCAGAGGTGATATTGGAGAATTTGAGGAAGAATCTGGATATCGTCGTGATCCACGTTTCTTCGGAGGCTATGCAGATGTTCAAGGACTCGGAGTGAAGAATGATTTTTGTCGCATGATTGAACCTGCAGGATCTGAGGATCCCTTGGAGTCCTTCTTTGCATGTGCATTAGCTGGTACTGAAAATCTCTCCGGAACTGAGTTTCGTACTGAAACCGCTGGCGAAGGCTTCCGTCGGTCACGTGATGACTATATGCATGATATAAGCAAGTCCGGACGTGAAGATTATTGCCGCATTCTGAAATCCGAAGACGGAACCTTCCAATCCCTTTGTCGTCGTGCAATGGATCGCCGCTTCGGTCGTAAAGATGTCATTGATGCCCAGCCCCCTGCTAATATCAAAACCCTTCTTGACTTCTATGATGGAATCATGATGTGGCTCCGTCTCCGTGATGATCTTATAGACTATGCTGGTAATCTACTTGTAAGTACTGCAGGGGATATTAAGATAGATGAAACACCCGCTCTTACCTTCACTGAAGGTCTTCGCTTTAATGGTACAGATCAATTCCTTCGCATAGGTGATAACCAGTCCTTAGAATTTAGTGATAATATTTCCATGCGATCAATGCGTGCCTTCAGCTGTTGGGTCTACTTTGATGAATTTACCAACAATGCCCATATCTTTGACTTCGGTTCAGGTCCAGGAATGAATAATGTCTTCCTAGGAATTGTTGGTCGCGGAAACCCGACTATTAGTACGGATGTACTAAGGCCAGTAGCATGTCAAGACACCGTTCCTGAGCCACCTTCGGGCGCCCAGGAAGCACCTGAAATGAGTCCTCAGAAACTTATGAAAACTACTGCAGCAAATACAAATGATTTCACGTGCCCAGGTCCAGAAATGGTCGGCAGGCGTATGGCACCTTTGATTCCTAAGGCCGCACCACCAAAAGGCCCCCCAGTAACTGCAGATCTCATTTATGAGGTTTGGGATAGTCAGCAGCGCAAAATGCGTATCCGAATCCCTAATGCTGTTCGCTTGAAAACCTGGACACATATTACCATCACTGCAGCAAATAATGACGCTTTCCGCCCTGACTTTGATATCTATATTAATGGCTGCTTTGTATTCAAATTCCCTAATGGTTTCTTACCACAGACTAGCTTTATGACACACAATTATCTTGGAAAGTCAAATTGGGCAAATGCTACAAGTCAATATGATAATCGTGATGAACTCTTCAAAGGTTCACTATTTGACTTCCGTGCCTACAATAAACCAATGGATATGCGGAAGATTCAAGAGACAGTTAAATGGGGCTCTAAACTACTGAACATTAAGGTCCCCAAATCACTGGAAGAGAATTTGAAGGCAATGGAATCTCAAGATAAGATTGTGGCTGTTAATCAATTCGGTACAGAATCCCCACTGCTGAAGGATAGTGGAATTCTAATAGAAAATCCACCTTTTTGAGACTAAAAAATAATTTCTTCTGCCATAGCCTTACAAAACATTATAGTATTTCAAATAATCATTGACATCGGCTTGCAGGCCGCTATCAATGGTAATTTTCTCCGTAAGTGGCAACAGAACAAGTTGTTTGACCTCTTTAGTTGCAGTCAAGTCTCTCTTGAAGAGTAGATCTGCGATAGTACGAGGAATTCCTTCAGGATAGGCTGGTGATGCAAGACCCTTGGTAGAGCAAAGCTCTAGGATTTTTTCTAGATCTGTAAATGAATATAGCATAAATGTATATTTACGACTGACAAATGCATGACTGAATTTTACTGTTGCTCCAATCTCTGTAGCAAACTCATCAGGAATTTGATGGATCTCAAGAAGTTCTTCTAACATCTCTCGGATCGCTGCTTGGTGCCAAGTCTCTCCTGGCTTTAAGCCCCCGCCAATGCCACTAATAATTGGTCCGCGTCGTTTGCTAGGTTGATAACCGGCCAACAGGTGTGTACCATTTGTAAAGAAACAACCTGCTGCTGCTGGATAACCGCCGATTTTGGAATCAGTACAACCCATTCTTTGTATTTGGGCAGAGCAATAAAAATATTCAAATTTATTATTGTCCTACTCAAAGTCAGGGTTCCATTCATTGGCACCTTCAATGAACCGATTCACAAATTCATCACCTGCACTATAATCAAAGTAACAGTGCTCAAAATCAATAATCCAGATCTTTTCTTTACTATCTTGGATAAAATTATAACCAGTAATATCTGGATATATAATATGATGATCTTTCAAAATCGCAATAATTATTCTGATCTCTGCTATTATACGTTCAGGGACTGAGCCAATATCCTCTCCATAGAAGTCAGCAACAGATAAACCACCAATTTCCTGCATATATAGTTTTTTCGTTTTCCTATCATATTTTATAATTTTAGGTATACAAATGCGCGAAGATAAATTTGTATAAATATAATTATGCATATTATATTCATGCAAACTTACATTATCTTTTATATAAATGTAGGCTGACATTTTGTTAATATTGTTTAGCCATATATTTATTCAAATTTATTAAAAAAATTTGAAATGTAAATTTTCCAGTGCAAAAGTCATATACAAACCTATAAGAATGCTAGAAGTCTATATCAATCCTGTTATGGTGGTTGAACTTGGTGATGAAGCCCTTATTGAAATCTATAATGAATTACATGTATGTGCTCAAAATAACCCAAACAAATGGAAACCGAGGCAACGTCATGATAATACCACACCAGTTCATTGGTGGTGGAAAGCAATTAAATATATCCTTGGGGCAATAGCTGGTAAAGATAATCAAATTAAATGTAAATATATTTCAGTACTATTTAGAATAGTACTTCAATATTATTTTATTCTTCAGCAGAGAAGTTTTCGGAAATTCAAAGCTACAACAATTCAAAAAGCCTATGATCTGCGCGAAGATGCAGAATGTACTGATGAGTGCAAACAAACACTTAATCTCTTCTTGAATGTTGTTAATGTACAGAACTAATTTTGTTGAAATTATGAAAAGTAAATATTTTTTGTTATGCGATCAGTTTCTCTGTGAGATGCCAAGCAGCCTCGGGTGCCAAATTGTCTTCATAGTACTTGCGACATGCAGCCGACATGGTGCGCCAGGCCTCTTCAGAGGCCTCTGTCGCTAGCCGCTTTGCCTCCTCGGGAGTCGCAGCACGTAAATAATGCACACCTTCCTGTAAAGGAACAGCATATGCCTCCATATCAACACCTGGAGTTATAATAGGAACTGTACCAAGAGCCATACATTCTACTTCACGGAAACATTTTGGTCCAGTGCCTGGAAGACATAGCCCGAACTTGCTTTCAGCAAGTCTGCCTAAATATTCTTCCTGTGTATATAAATATTTTCCACCAACTGGCATTACAAACTCATCACAGGCGGGCGACCAATCTTTACCAGTTGCCTTCATACTTCGGACCTTGAATTGTCTTGCATTCTCAATCTTTCCATAAAAGACAAGATTCTTTATTCTGATGCTAGCGGCTTCAGCCGCGGCACGAGCCAGTAAACGAGGACTAGATCCCCAATAGATCCATGCCTTGCCATCAGGATGTTGTACATTACCAAATAGAGCCTGACGCCAGACCTTTTCAGCCTCAGGAACATCATCATTCAGCCATTCAAGAGTATCACGCTCATATAAAAGTGTGTCGCCGACAGCGTTTAGCCAGCAGAATACGCCGTCATGGAATATGCGCTCTACAAGTCCAGCCTCAGCCCATAGTTCAATCATTTCTCTCATAGCATTTCCACTATGTCCATGGAAACCATCCTTGATTTGTGGAACAAAGATCTTACGATTGGCTGACATTTTAGAAGCCGCTACAAGTTCATTAACAGATTTTCTAATAATACGCGCACAATCAAATGTGGATTCCTTGTCAAAAAGTAAAGGCATATATTTGAGACCAGCTGCAGTCGCCATACGCGCGGCGCCCAGACTTGGCTGTAGATCAATAATAGTTGATCCTGGTCTCATACACCATAAATAGGGAATAGCTGCTGCTGATGAAATAACAAGATTTGCAGATTCATTAAAGACTCTAATAACTTTTAGTGCAGCCGCAGAGTGAGATAAATATTTAATATTTTCATCTGCTGGTCCTGATTCAAATTCATTCACAATCTCATCGTTTATGCCATAGAATGTCCATGAATTTGCGGCCATAGTAAGATCTGAAAAGATTGGTTCAAACTGCTGACGTAAATATTCAACCACTGGTTTTAAAATAAGAGCATTTGAAGCTGCAGGAAGGGGTCCTTTTGCCTCCTCTGTAATATGGAGTGCGGTATTAGATCCTGTTGCAGTAACACCAATAAAATCATATAGCGTTTTTGCTGGACCAGGTGCTGCTGGTACGACCGCTTTAGAACCAGTGATAGATGCGAGCCATGCAAGTCGGCCTAGTTGGAATATACTGGAATCATTGGCAGGCCAGAAAACTGTTTTGGTTACAGGAGTAGTTGCACTCAAACTTGTATAGTCCGTCTGGTTCCATAAGAGCTCTGAAATATCAATATCATCTCCAAAACCAATTCCATCTGCAGTTGCAATTAGACCTTCTCGGGTAATGACTGCTTCCTTACCAACATTTACTATTCTCAGATTTGTTCCTAGTTCAGGGACAGTTGCATCATCACCAAAAACAACCGAATCTTTACTTGCTCCTCTAAAAATAGCGGAACAACCACGCTCATATGGTGCCCTATCTGTTTGACCATGATTCCAATTCATTATACGGGCAGTCTTTGTTTCTTCAACCTTAATTTTAGTACCCTTAAAAGAATCTGAGCGCATAATTCGTGATTCCATAAGACCACATGGTGCAATTGTTGCATAGAGACCATATGTCACACGATCATTTTCACTGTAAGTGCGTAAACCAGATTCATGTAAATGGTATGATTTAATAGTCATGGCAGGATTGCAGACAGTGAAGCGGCGTCTAATAAGTTCACCAGCAAAGCAGTTATCACAGCCTGCTTGACCAAGAGTGAAATTGAGCGCAGACCAATCAGTTGCTGCCAGGTCAGCTGCACGGAAGATCCAGCAATCCTGACTGTCATCGCGACCTGTTGGAGCGCCGAAGATCTCTGGCTCTGCTGCTTTAGCTCCAGCAGATGCCCAAGCCAAAGTCGCTTCATAGCGAAGAAGGGCTAAACAGCGATTCTTCATGTCAATATTCCACACTTCGCGAATTGAATCATCAAAGAAGATATCTGTATTGGCCAAACAGGCGAAGTCAGCCGAAGGAATCTTTGATCCCATATACTTCAGAACTTCCTTGTAAGTTAGACGGCGACTCCATGGAACTGCGATTACTTTTTCCTGAAGATCAGAAGGCAATGAAGAAAATGCTTCGCGACAATTCTCAGTTTCCAGAAGTAGATGGATTTTTGATACAAAAGGATTTTCCAAGTTCTTCTGAAGCGAAGTACAAAGTTCCTTCCATCTTCTAGAAGAAACAGGTTTCCAGATCTGAGTAACTATATGAAACTTCGGTGCTTCTTCTTCGTACGAAGAAATTGCCTTATAGCGAAGAACTGATGCCAGTCTACATGCAATTGATGGAATTTCTTCACCTGATGCAACAGCCGAAGAACAATGGCTATAGTTTGCATCAAAAGTCTCGTCACACACAATACAATTTTCATGGCTTTCTGGTACTTGATCGGCCTCTTCAACACCAATTAACATTTCAGGTGGAAGTGCATCCAGATCCTCAGAGCCTTCGCAACAGACAGCAACAACACGATTACCGAGCATAGCATTTTTGAGAGCAGAACGGACATCTGCGGCAATTATATCATATGGGGTTTTAGTTGCTGCTTCCGCACGTGAATAAATAACTTTCTGCCGTGCTCTATATACTTCAGGGCGCAATTGCATAAGTTTTGTTTGACTCAGCAATTGTTTAACTTCAGGTTGTTTAGCGGCACGCTTCATTCTTCTAAGAATCTACGAATAATCATTTTAGATTCTAAGCACACTTATAGAGAATGTCAGGTTGCGGTGTACCAAGTGTTCCAAGTCTATTTCCCGGTGAGACTACAAGTAGTTGTTTGCCTGATGGCGTCCTAGCTGGACAACCTCTGCCTTATCAGGTCTCACAGGTTGTTCAGGTAATTGCTGGACAAAACTATAATTCAGCTGAATATATTTCCGCCTACCAAAATGGAAATTTATATACATCTATGAGCACAATTAATGCTCAGCAAGGAAGGACCAGTCAAGGAATCGGCCCCCAATTCAAGTCCCAAGAAGATCGTATTAAGTATTTAAAGGGAAAACTATTACAAAACCCCTCTTGTCCAACATCAGCTTATTATACTTCCTAGAATTTGCTTTGAACAAAGAAATTGTTGGGTATTAAAAATGACGCAACATAAGAACATAAAACTGCGTCGTAAGTATCCAAGAAAGAAGCCTATGCATATTAAAAATAATATTAGATCATTTATCAAGCCTATAAAATACAGAAAAAGCAGGATACCGGCGGCTCTAAGAGAACAGGTCTGGTTGCATGCAAATGGTCCAAATTTTTCATCAAAATGTTCTGTAAAATGGTGTAAAAATCGTATAACTGTGTTTGATTTTCAATGTGGTCACAAACATGCAGAGGCAATTGGCGGCCGTACAACTCTTGATAATCTAACACCATTATGTAGTCGGTGTAATCAAAGTATGGGTACAATGCATTTTGATGATTGGCAGAAATTAGGTGGTTATGAACTGAAATAATTATTTATTTTGTTTCTTCTGTTTTGCAGGTTTTGTTGGTCTTGTTGTCTTTATAGCTCTTGTAGTGTTTTTTGGCTGTACTGTCGGTTTTCCAGCCGATTCATCTAATGTAACATTTTCCCCAGTTAGAATCTTAAAAATATTATTAAACTCTGACGGAGGTTTAATATCATTATGGATCATTTGCAGCACTTGTATGGGAGTTTTATCGGTAGGAAAAATATTTTGCATATCTGATAACAATTATTTTAATTTTTATCAAATATTATTCGCAATTAGTCACGCGTAATATGACGACATGATAATGACCATAGATCTTTTTTAAAATTATCCATCATTATACCAATAGCTTTTAATGAAGAAGAATTAATTTCAATATGTGCAGTATTCATTGAATTAAGAAGATCAAAGATACTATCTGACGTTACGGAGGTCGGCACGGCTCCGTGCAGCTTGTGTCGTTCTCCATGCTGCGGCGACTGGCTCAAGGGAGCTGACTGCGGCGTCGTCAATGGTGAGCTGGTTGGTGGCGTAATTGTATTGGCCAAATTTAGTTGGGGTCTCGTTCCAGCTGTAGAGATCTGCGATTCCTGTTTTCGTTGCACCTTTCGTGACGTTGACTGGGATTCCATGGATGATGCGGCGTTCATATTCTGTAGTAGCAATGGCAGCAGCAGTTGTCATTTGTTCTGCTCTTCAAAGCTTAACAAAATAACTCAATTTTTTATGGCATTTCTTCAGGCTCTAACACCACATATGCACCCATTGTAATGGAATTCTCATCAATTTGATCTTTGTATTTGGCATAATCTGCCAAACATCCTTTCATTCTATCAGACATAATTGATATATTTCTATTGATAACAATATTATATATATCATCTGTCATTTTTTGTAATAATTTATTATTTGTTTTTTGACCGGACCACAATCTATGTTCTTCTTCCATTATTTCGTCAATTTGTGGTAGATCCTTAAAATAATGTCTTAAATTTCCTAAAAATAAATTATATTGTGCTAAGCGTCTATAACGTATAATATCTTCATACATAATATAATTTGTGTAATATTCATCAAAACCATAAATGATATATTTTCCATTAATAACTGATCTAAGTTTTGGGGTACCAGTGTGAAATTTTTTTTCTCTTTCTTCAATTACATTTTTCAGCCATTTATATTTTCCACGGAGACAATCTCTTAAAAATTTATTAAAATGTTCTTTTGATATTTTAATATCAGGGCCAAAAATACATTTACCAGCTAAAATAGGATATTTTCTATCATAATTTACCCATACTGCGGAATAACATGCATTACTGTAATATCCAAATGATGAATGAGTTTTCTCCATTTCTGCAATAATTTTAGTATCCAGGAATGCCGGGCTAATATCAATATCAGAAACCCATATATATTTTATATTATAATCAGTCCATAAAGTGCGGTCCCATAGTGACAAAAAACGCATTAGCGCACCGAAAGTGCCGTCATGATAGCCAAGACGTTTATTTGGAATAAATTCGGGATATTCATAGATGAAGATCTCAAAGTATTCAAATGGTGCTTCAGCTATGCGAGCAAATTCTGGATGACGGAATGTTGCCATATCAGTATAAATGCGCATAAAGAAACCGGTTGGCATAGCCTCTAGTAATTTTAGTGTTGCATGTACATATTTATTGAAATTACGATAAGGATCGGCCATTTTAAATAGACTACATGACAGACAAATATCGTATGATTTTTTGACTGAATCATTTAATAATTTTACAGGAGCAACCTTCATATAATCCTATTTGATAGAAATATAAAAAAATTGATTTGGAACAAGCTGGTCTTATAAGGCATACAGTTACAATACAAATGGCATCCGAATCCGCGACCGCAGATAAGAAGACTTTCAACACCATCCTCAAGAAGCCTTTTGAGGATTGGCTCTCAGAGAAGAAGGGTAAGGTGAATCAGGGCATCCTGAACGACGAGTTCAAGGCATGGCAGTCATTGTACAGTAAGAATATGTATTGTGGGAAGGGCCAGAAGCAGGCTCCTTTCAACAAGGAGGAAATGGGAATGATTAAGATCATTGTGATGAACATTCCTGACACCACGTATTCATGGGACATTCGTGAGCTATTCTCGGCTTTCACACCCGTACTCGGTCTCTATCGTCCGTCCTTTGAGCAGGATGGCAAGACCGTCTTTGCTAACAACATTCGCGTCACTATTCCAGCGGCCTACAAGGGCCGCTCCGTAAGCGATGTACTCTCGGACCTCATTGATGGTCCGATCATCCTTGACGGAAAGCGACTCTTCTTCAAGATCTTCCGTGAGAACTACAAGCCTACTAACAAGCCGTTCAAGCCCTATAAGGGCAAGAGCGGCGGTGGCGGTGCTGGTGCTCCTGAGGAGGATGATGCTGAATTCAAGGAATCTCTCCTTAAGACGATTAATTCAATCGGCATGGAAGATAATGATGATACAAGTGTTGATAGCGAGGCACGCCCTAAGCCCAAGTGGTCCAAGGTCGTTAATCGGAATAACAAGAAGCCTGATGAGGCTAAGCCCGAGGTGGCAAAGCCTAAGGCGACTAAGCCTAAGACAACGAAGCCTATGAAGAAGGATGACGGCAAGTAATTTGCAGCCATTACAACCTCCAATAAGAAAAACAATACAATAAAAGTAAATATTTTTTGTGGGGATCGGCAAATGAATTTTTAGATATATTACAAATATATCTAAGAATCCATGGTAGCCCTACTGGGAGTCGAACCCAGCCTAAACGCTTAGAAGGCGCATGTGCGATCCGATACACTATAGGGCTAATGGTTGCGACTGGTTAGGTCGCAAATGCTGTGTCTGGGAATCGGACCCAGGTCAAATGCTTGGAAGGCATCCATTCTACCACTGAAATAACACAGCTAGTACTCTCTTTTTTTAGGAGAGAGCACGCGATTTGTTTGTAGGACACAAACCGCACTAATAGTATTAATAATACCTTTAGTGTGGCTTTTTAGGGCCGTTTGCGCACCCAAGGAATCGAACCTTGCATGTGTTTCCACACTCCGTCTTAAGCGGAGCGCCGCAGCCGACTGGCTCGAT
>JACCDY010519269.1_pt1 | contig 139545 bp, 117 predicted proteins | sample 7446391 | NCBI WGS metagenome assembly JACCDY01 (sample SAMN15323451, study PRJNA562643) | freshwater metagenome | isolation source: river surface water | place: USA:Blue River Watershed | collected 2017-08-18 | reverse complement strand
CGCCATCAAACGCCCACGCTTATCGGCTGTATATTTTTAAAGATCTCTTGCAAACAATTTCAGGCTAAAGCCCTTGTTGTTTTTGCATCACTCGCTGCGATCAGCGAAGCCTTGCAGTATAGCACGCATTTTTTGCCTGCTTTGAAAAAATTTAATATTTTTTAAACTTTTTCAAGCCATCTTTTTGAGTTGCTTATTTTTGTAGCAACCAAATCGATTGGTCTTTATCGGCAATGAAGATCTGCAATGTTTACATGCGTTACTTCTTTTTTTGCCGCCTTTGCCACCGTTTAGTTTTAGCAACTATTCAGCAGCGAAGCCCTCGACTATAACACTACTTTTTGGGTGAGCGCAAGACTTTCATCAAAAATTTTCAAGCCTCATTGATAATGAGTCCATGGCTTTAATCACTTTATTAGACGCATCGTTGGCTTATGGCCACGTCGCACTCCTGGATCACGCAGACTTTGCGCTCGAGACTTCTGAACGCATTGGCCTGATTGGCCGCAACGGCACAGGCAAATCATCCTTCCTCAAAATACTTGCTGGCATGGAGCACGCCGATGACGGCAACATGCATGTGCAGCAGGGCGTGCGCATTGCTTACGTGGCACAAGAACCGCTGTTGGATGCAGAAGATTCCATCTTTGAATCTGTGCAACGCGGCCTTGCTCCTGTGATGAAGTTGATCGACGACTACAGCAATTGCATCGGCGACCTAGACACACTGCAGAGCCAAATCGAATCGCTTGATGGCTGGGGATGGGAGCAACGTGTCGACGAAACCTTGCACCGCCTGCATCTAGATCCCACTGCCAAAATTGGCACCTTGTCTGGCGGCAATCGCAAACGCGTCGCACTGGCACAAGCGTTGGTGACACGACCCGATGTCCTCTTGTTAGATGAGCCTACCAACCACTTGGACTTGGACTCCATCGCTTGGCTTGAACAATTGCTGATCGATTTCAAAGGCAGTGTGGTGGCCATTACGCACGACCGCGCTTTTTTGGATCGCATCGCCACATGCATTGTGGAACTGGACCGCGGTCGATTGCGAAGTTATCCAGGCAACTTCGCACAATATCAAATTAACAAAGAAGAGCAGTTGGCGCAAGAAGCTGTCATCAGCGCAAAGGCTGACAAGCTGTTGGCACAAGAAGAAGTTTGGATTCGCAAAGGTGTCGAAGCGCGCCGCACACGCAGCCAAAGCCGTATTGTGAGACTTGAAAACTTACGCGCCACACGCAGCGCGCGCAGAGAGCAAGTGGGACGCGTTCGCATGGAAGTGGCATCAGGCGCCCCTAGCGGCAAGTTGGTGGCTGAACTGACCGACGTCTGCAAATCATTCACTTCCCCCGAAGGCGACGTGAAAGTCATTGTGAAAGACTTCACAGCCACCTTGTTGCGCGGCGACAAGATTGGCTTGTTAGGCCCCAACGGTGCAGGCAAAACTACGCTGCTTAAAATGATCTTAGGTGAACTGGCCGCAGACAGTGGCAGCATTCGCCAAGGTGCCAATTTGCAAGTGGCTTACTTTGACCAAATGCGAAACGCCCTAGACCTTGAGGCATCTCTAGAAGACTTCATCAGCCCAGGCAGCGAATGGATTGAGATTGGCAGCAAACGCCAACACGTGAAGAGCTATTTGGGCGACTTTTTGTTTTCGCCAGCTCGCGCCACCTCACCCGTGAAATCTTTGTCGGGCGGGGAGCGCAATCGCTTGCTGCTGGCCAGGCTGTTTGCACGGCCTGCCAATGTCTTGGTGCTGGACGAGCCCACCAACGACTTGGACATCGACACCTTGGAGTTGTTAGAAGAATTGTTGCAAGACTACGAGGGCACCGTGTTCTTGGTCAGTCACGACCGCGCCTTCATGGACAACGTGGTGACCAGCATCATTGCCTGTGAAGCGACCGATGACAAGCCCGGCTTCTGGCGCGAATACGAAGGCTCCGTGCAGGATTGGTTGACGCAATCACAGCGCAGCCAAGCCATTCAAGCGCAAAACAAAATAGCAGCAGCCAAAACAAGCACTGCAGCCATCACAACCGAGATGGCACCCAAAGAAGCTGCTTCCAAAACAAATGACCCAAGTCTGAAAGCCAATACGGCAGCCCCCAGCGCGACCAAAAGCAGCGTCAAGTTGAGCTACAAAGAACAACGTGAGCTAGACACATTGCCCGGGAAGATTGAAGCGCTCGAAAATGAGCAAAAGCAAATTAGATTGACCCTGGAAGACAGCAGCTTGTTTGCAAAAGATCCCGCGCAAGCCACAGCGCTGTTTGCACGCGACGCAGAAATTGATGCAGCCTTGATGGCCGCACTTGAACGCTGGGAACAACTGTCGGCATGAATTTGATTTTCAGCCCAGAGGAGCTAACGGCCTTGTTGGTCCTGTCCACTGCAGCCAGCTTCACGCCTGGGCCTAACACCACTTTGTCTACGGCACTGGCCGCCAACCGAGGCATGCGTTCGGCCCTGAAATTCGTGTTGGCAGTTCCGATAGGTTGGGGCTTGTTGTTGAGTCTGTGCATGGCGGGTTTGGGCAACTTGGTGTTGGCCTTGCCTGCATTGCGCTGGGTGATCATGGTCAGTGGCACGCTGTATTTAATGTGGATGGCTTATCGGTTATGGGGCACGCGCCAAATGGCCACCGCCAACGCAGATCGACTCAACATCAGTTTTGTACAAGGCGTTAGCCTTCAATTCTTGAACATCAAAGCCTGGATGCTTGCACTTTCGTTGGTGGCTGGCTGGGTAGCCGGCAAAGAGGATGCATTGGCACGCAGCATGTTGCTGCTGCCCATCATGATGGCTTTTGGTTTGATCAGCAACCTGACCTATGCCGCAGTTGGAAGCTTGCTGAGGCAGTGGTTATCGCAAGGCATCAGGTTGTTGGTCTTTAACCGATGCATGGCCACGGCGCTTTTGTTCACTGCAGTTTGGATGTTACAAACAAGTTTTTAATTTGAGGAATCTCGCATGGCTTCGAGGCCTTTCAAGCAAGTGGATGTCTTCACATCTGCAGCCTATTTGGGCAATCCTGTAGCGGTGGTGCTAGACGGTACGGGCCTGAGCGATGCCAGCATGCAAAGCTTTGCTCGCTGGACTCAATTGAGTGAGACCACTTTTGTCTTGCCACCAAGCCCTGAAGCCAAAGCGCAAGGTGCCGACTACAAATTGCGCATCTTCACACCCGGCGGTGAGCTGCCTTTTGCAGGCCACCCCACATTGGGCAGCGCCAGTGCTTGGTTAAAAGCAGGCGGACAGGCCCAACAAGCAGGTGTTTTGGTTCAGGAATGCGGCGTGGGCTTGGTGAGGCTTGAAATGCGTGAAGGACGCTGGGCCTTTGCAGCGCCGCCTGTCCAGATGCGCAGCATGCCAGAAGCCACCCTGCCTGCCCTGCTGACGGCGCTTGGCCTTCAAACAAATCAAGTGATGGACAGCCAAATCCTCAACAATGGGCCAGAGTGGTGGGCGTTTTTGTTGGACGATGTAGAAACCGTACGCAACTTGGCACCCGACCATTTGGCTTTGAAGCAACTGGGCGTGAAGGTGGGGGTGGCGGCAAAAACTGGGCAAGAAAATATCGCATCGCCCCTATTGATTTCGCGTAGCAACCGTGAATCTAAGGCATTTGCGGGCAAGTCACTGCGTCACGAGGCAACCGACAAACCTGATGCACAACTGGAAGTGCGCGCATTTGCGGCGGCCATCGGCATCATGGAAGATCCTGTAACCGGCAGCTTGAACGCCTCGTTGTCGCAATGGCTGATTGGCTCTGGTGAAATGCCAACCGATTACGTTGCAAGCCAAGGCAGCGCATTGGGCCGAGAAGGCCGCGTGCACATTCAACAAGATACGCAGGGCCAAGTTTGGGTCGGTGGCGACACCGTGATCTGCATTGAAGGTCATGTGGCGTTAGACTGAGAACCATGGGACAACTGACTTTGGTGCGTCATGGACAAGCTTCCTTTGGCGCCGACGACTACGATCAACTGAGCGAACTGGGCCAACGCCAAAGCATTCGCTTGGGAGCCTATTGGAAACAAGCTAGCGAGCACACACCCGACACACTGTCTTTTGACGCCGTGTTGATAGGCAGCCTCAAGCGGCATCGACAAACTTGGGAAGGCATCGCCCAAGGTGCCAGCCTTCAAATGACACCCGAAGTGTGGCCCGAGTTAAACGAATACGACAGCCATGCGCTGATTGCCACTGTGCATCCTGAGCCTTTGGCCAAGCCCGATACCCCAGAGATGTACAAGCACCACTTCAGGCTTCTGAGAACTGCTTTGCAAAAGTGGATGGCTGGTGAAACACAACCTCAGGGCATGCCAAGCTACGCCGTGTTTGTGCAAGGTATTCAGGCAGTCTTGACACATGTGCGGTCCAATTACAAAGGCCGCGTCTTGTTGGTGTCCAGTGGTGGCCCCATATCAACAGCGGTTGGTCAGGTGCTGGGGGCCCCAGCCGATACCACCATTGAATTGAATTTGCGCATTCGCAATACGGCACTGACTGAATTCATTTACACGCCGTCCAGACACATGCTGCTGTCATACAACAACCTGCCCCACTTGGACGACAGCACGCATCACAAATGGGTGACCTTTGCTTAATTTACGATGTCAATGTGCAAGCTTGCTGTATCTTGACAGCGTAGATAGTGTTTCTCCCGATAGGGGGCACTTCATTTTCTTGTCAAAATGACATGCATGCAGATTCAGTCAGCACTTCTTTCTATGCTTGATCAAGCACAAGGCATTCGAATTGCGAACACGTCTGCTGAAGATTGCCGCACGTACATGCGTTTGCATGGCGTTCTTCAAGACATGGTCATTGAAGACAGTTTTGGGGGCACAGTTTGTCACATGCGACCAGCCTGGGCGGCAACCCATGCGCCCATGTTCAACACGCTGTCGTTTCATGAACACGCGCAGAATTTGACGCAAGAGATTTTGTGGTCACTCTTAATATCGCCGCATGTTTTTTCATTTCACAATTTAGAAGCACTTGCAAGCTCGGTGCGCGTTAGAGAAAACATTGCAATTGCTGCGCGCAAAACTGCTTTGGCTTTTCGCACAGAGGCAGCAGAACGGCCCCTTGAGTTTTGGCACTACGTAGACGAAGCAGGCTTTGTCTTGCATCCCGGCACCAGTTTGATCAAAGCATTGATCAGTGCCACGCAGCCTGAAGCCACCGGCAAACTGTATGATTTTTCTTGTTATCGCGCCAGCGAATACGTCATCTTGCTTGGCTTGGCGCAAGAAGCTGAAATTCACAATCCTGCCTTATTTGAAGCACTTCAAAAACTCAATGAAGTTCATGCCGTTCGCTCGGCACAGTTTCACGATGTGTTTTTGCATGAGTACGGCTCACTTGAGGCCCCCTTGCCTGCCCAATTCTTTGTGCCTGGCGATCGATTGTGGTTTCGCAACCCCGATGAACCTTCTTCCGACGTAACAGGCTACGAGGGCTCGTGGGTTATTTACATGGGCGGCGGCTTGTTCAGCAACTTCTGGAAGCGCGATCAGCCCTTTACCCTGGCGCACAAGTGTGTCGAAATTTATCACTGGCGCCACGGCCTCAGCACCAACAGCGAAGGCGAAGCTTGGATCGATGAAAGCATTGTCGAGGCTCGCGTCAAGCAAACGATGCAAGATCCGCAAGACACGCAGAAGGTTCTGGCTTTGATGATGCGCATGCGCGATGGCAAAGGCATTTATGCAAACGGCGGATGCTTAGACGCCAGTCGCGAGTGTCCCCAACAAATTCATCCCAGTGCTTGCGAACTCAAATTGCCTTCTAAGCATTGAGCTACTGAAAAGCTGCTGAAGGCCTGCTGCAGAGGGCCTCAGCGCAAAACGGTGGGCACTAAGGCTTTTCGTTTTTGAGGGTTGACGCTGGCAAGCGATCGATTTCCAACAAGAGTTGGGCCAATGAACGGCCCGCAGCCTCTATCAATGCCTGACCTTTTTGCGCAGTGGCAGCGGCTGCATTGCCGGCGGCTCCCGCCGGGTTGTAATCTTGCATTTGCCACGCTAACTTGGCACTGCGGCCATTGCCCAAAATGGGAAAATTAGCTGCGCGTTGCTCGGCGCTGGATGCAAAATTTTGTGCCAAATCCATGCGCACCCGATGGGGTTGCAGCGCCAGCATGGCGGAAGTTTCAACATCGCCAGCATGCACGCCAAAACGATGTTCATGTGGCGAGAACAGCGAGTTCAGGTCTTCGCCTTGTTCGTTTGTCAGCGGCAGTTGATACCAATTGACGCTGTAAACCAGCATGCCCAAGCGCGCACGCAAATCACGCGCCACCACGTCCATGGCGCCCACATGGCCGCCATGTGCATTCAACAATACGAGCTTGTTAAAGCCTGCAGCCTTGACGGACTCTGCAATGTCTGTCCAAAGTCGAATCAGGGTTTCGGGTTTTAAGGTGAGCGTGCCCGCAAATGCCGCGTGTTCTGGACTCAGACCGACGCTTTGAGTGGGCAAAAAGAACACTGGCAAGGGCGATTCTGAATTTGCTTGTAGGGTCTGAAGGGGGCCCAAACTGGCTGCAACCACGCCATTCACAATGTCGGTGTCAACCGACAGCGACAAGTGTGGGCCATGCTGCTCGGTAGCGGCCAACGGCAACACCGCAATGGCGCGCGCTGTGTCGATGCGCGCAAAATCTTGAGTGCTTAACTCTGACCAATAGGGGCTTAGGCTGAACTGGGCTGACGAACTTTTCATAACAGCAGTTTAATAGAGGTACCGAATTTAAGTGCATGATTGCTGTTTTTAAAAGGCTTCTGGCCATTTTTGCGGCTGAATCTCTCGCCGATTTTGTTGCCAAACCTTCTGCTGATGCGAATGCTTATGTTGTTGCTGAAATTTCAAGGTCTTTTCAATCTCTTGCGGCACCCTCTGCTTTGGGGCGCCGTGTGCCTTGCTTTGGTGCTCACTGGCCATGCACAAACGCAAATCTTGGGCAACAGCAAGCCCTCTCATGTGGTGCAGACGCCGCAAGTGAAAGCCACTTTGTCGATCGATGCACCTCAAGGCGTTGCGGCTGGACAAACCATTTTGCTAGGCCTTCAACTGACGCATCAGGCGCACTGGCATACGTATTGGCGTAACCCAGGCGATTCGGGCTTGCCCACAGAGCTGACATGGAAGTTGCCGACAGGCCTCACGACGAAGCCCTTGATTTGGCCTGTTCCTAAAAAAATTCCCATCGGTACACTGGCCAATTACGGCTACGAAGACAGTGTGATGTTGGTGACACCTGTTCTGGTTGAGAAGTCGTTCAAGCCAACAGACACGACCATCGACATTCAATTGCGTGCCAATTGGTTGGTGTGCAAACAAGAATGCATTCCGCAAGAGGGTGATTTTCAATTGACCGTCCCTGTCGTTGGCGCCAGTGCCACGGCGTCCGCTGAGTTTCAAAAAGCCCTGCAACTTCAAGCCAAATCGCTGACGGGTGCCCATTCTGCACGCATCGCTGAAGATGGCCGCACGCTGCAATTGACCCTGGCCAGTTTGCCGGCTGAGTTGCAAAAGGGGCCATGGACCCTGTTTCCACAAACGACCAATGTGGTTCAAAACAATGCAGCACCCTTGATTGAGGTCGATGCGACAGGCGCTAGCAACGCACCCAAAGTGCAAGTTCGTATTTCCAGTGAAAGAATGGACAGTCCCTCAAAAATGTCTTGGTTGCTGGTTCAGGGCAAGGCCGACGCGCCAACGGGCTTGCAATGGACATTTGAGACGCCAGTGCAAGGGCAATGGCGCGAGTTTGCCGAAGATCCGCAGACAGCTGACAAGCTCAAAATTGCAGCGCCTTCTTTAGGCAACACTTTGACCGCTCCTTGGGCCACTTGGGTCTTGGCTTTGCTGGGCGCTTTGGCTGGCGGTTTGTTGTTGAACTTGATGCCCTGCGTGTTCCCCGTTTTGGCCATTAAATTGCTGAGCATTTCGCAGCATTCCAACAGCACCCAACAAATGAAAGCCTCTGCATGGGCTTTCAGTGCAGGCGTTGTCGCGTCTTTTTTGTTGCTTGGCGGTTTGATGTTGGCCTTCAGAGCCGCAGGCTCTCAACTGGGCTGGGGCTTCCAGTTGCAGTCTCCTTGGGTGGTGGGTGGTCTGGCCATGTTATTTGCTGTGATGGGCCTGAACCTCTCCGGCTTGTTTGAATTTGGCAGCTTGGCGCCTAGCTCGGTAGCCAGTATTCAGTGGTCTCGGCCTTGGGTCAATGCCCTGTGGTCGGGTGTGTTTGCGGTGGTCATTGCCTCGCCTTGTACGGCGCCCTTCATGGGTGCATCGCTTGGCTTGGCCATTGGCCTTCCGGCATGGCAAGCTCTGCCCATTTTTGGCGCCATGGGCTTGGGCATGGCATTGCCCTTTTTGGCATTGACGGTCAGCACAGCTTGGGTTCAATTGTTGCCACGTCCCGGCGCTTGGATGGTGACCTTCCGGCAATTCATGGCCTTCCCCATGTATGCCACCGTCATTTGGTTGGTGTGGGTGCTTGGTCAGCAAGTTGGGCTGGATGGCGTCACTGGCTTCCTCATTTGTCTGCTCAGCTTGGCGCTGGTTTTGTGGGCCTTGCAGCAACAAGGCAAGGCCGGATGGTTCTTGCGCGCTTTGGCCTTGGTGTTGCTGGCTTTGGCACTTTGGCAGTGGGGCGCCAGTTGGACCCGTATAGAACCCACAGGCCAGAAAGACAGCACGGCATCAGGCGCCAGCAGCCCGCAAAACAACGGCGTGCCCGGTGCAATTTGGGAGGCATGGTCTGAAGAAAAGGTAGCCAAAGCGCGTGATGCAGGCCAGCCTGTGTTCATTGACTTTACGGCAGCTTGGTGCGTCACTTGTCAGTTCAACAAAAAAACCACCTTCAACCAAGCAGAGGTCGTGGCATCTTTTGCTCAAAAAAATGTCTTGTTGCTGCGGGCCGATTGGACGCGCTATGACCCCGCCATCACACAAGCGCTGAATGCCTTGGGCCGAAACGGTGTGCCGGTTTATGCTTGGTATGCACCAAGGCAATCAGTGCAACTGCTGTCGGAGTTGCCTTCGGTAACAGAGATTCAAAATGCATTGCGCCAAGTCAAAGCCGCGCCGTCCACTCAATAGGTTCGTGCTTCATCCGCGGCTACACTGCACTCAGTCTGAGAGAATGCTGCTGACTCTTTTGAAAAGGCCCTTGCGGCTTGTACGACCATGACTTTTGACAGCTTTGCCCCTTTGTCCAACGACAGCTTTTTGCGCGCTTGCCTGCGACAGGCCACCGACCACACCCCTGTGTGGCTGATGCGACAAGCTGGCAGGTACTTACCAGAGTACTGTGCAACGCGCGCCAAGGCTGGCAGCTTTATGGGTCTGGCCACCAACGTAGACTTTGCCACCGAGGTGACGCTGCAACCCCTCGATCGCTACCCGCTGGACGCTGCTATTTTGTTCAGCGACATCTTGACTGTGCCCGATGCCATGGGTTTGGGCTTGAGTTTTGCATTGGGCGAGGGCCCACGTTTTGCCAAGAGTGTGCGCAATGAAGCCGATGTGGCCGCTCTGCAAGTCCCTGACATGGCCAAACTGCAATATGTCTTTGATGCGGTCACCTCCATTCGAAAGGCCTTGAACGGCCGAGTGCCCCTGATTGGCTTTTCTGGCAGCCCCTGGACATTGGCTTGCTACATGGTGGAAGGCAAGGGCTCGGACGACTACCGTTTGGTCAAATCGATGCTGTACAGCCGTCCCGATTTGATGCACCGAATTTTGGAAGTCAATGCACAAGCCGTAGCCACTTACCTGAACGCCCAAATTGACGCCGGCGCCCAAGCCGTCATGATTTTTGACAGCTGGGGCGGCGTTTTAGCCGACGCTGCCTTCCAAGAATTCAGCCTGGCCTACACCGCCAAAGTGCTCGCCCTTTTGAAGAAAGAACGTCAAGGCGTGCGCATCCCGCGCATTGTCTTTACCAAAGGCGGCGGTTTGTGGCTTGAAGAAATGGGTCAACTTGACTGCGAAGTGCTGGGCCTCGACTGGACCATGAACTTGGGCCGCGCCCGCCAAATGGTGGGCGGCAAGGTCAATGGCGCGGGCAAAGCTTTGCAAGGCAACATTGACCCCAACGTGTTGTTTGCACCCCCTGCGCAAATTCAAAAAGAAGTGATTCGGGTGCTCGACAGTTTTGGAACCCCGCATACCGATGCCAACAGCACGGGTCCTACGCACATTTTCAATTTGGGACACGGCATTAGCCAATTCACGCCTCCCGAGCATGTCTCGGCCTTGGTCGAAGCCGTTCACTCGCATTCCAAGGCTCTGCGGCAGCCCTCGCGCTGAGGCGCTCACACGTACTGCATAAACCATGCAAAAAAACCCTAAAAATATTTAAATTTTTGGGTTTTTTCTATTGACTTATGCACAAAAGTAAAAATCTTGAATTTTAAAAATATGTTTGCAAGAAGGACTTGCTAGCAAACCCCCGATGCCATCTAAGTTGTTGATTTAATTAAACTTAATGATTCTGCTCAGTTCTCGAGCAATCCAATCAAAGCCTTATTTTTCAAGGGTTTCGGGGGCATCAAGCAGAGTTTTCAACAAAGTTATCCACAGTTTATTGGGACTGCTTCTAAAGGTCATGAAAAACAACAACTTAAGCGTGATTTCAAGAATATTTATGAGCAAGAAAATGACAGAATGCATGCATTAAAGCAGCTGATGCTTCAACACTCGGAAAAAATCATAAATGTGGCTTGACGTCGCAGTTTCGGCACCCGCCCACAGCCAAGTGGGTGGTTTGCTCACCTACAACACCGATCTGCCTGCGCAGGTGGGCCAGTTGGTGCGCGTGCCATTTGGCAAGCGCGAAGTGTTGGGCGTGGTGTGGCGAGTTCATGCACAAGCACCTTCGCATTTGGCACAAAGTGCCGTGAAGCGCGTGACTGCCATATTGGATGGCGTCAGCCCTTTAAGTTCGCATTGGCTTCAACTGGTGCAGTTCACTGCCCAGTATTACCAACGCTCTTTGGGTGAGGTGGCCATGGCGGCCTTGCCGCCGCAGTTGCGCGACCTGACGCCCGAACAACTGGCGCGACGCTTGAAGAAACGCAGCGCCAGCGAGGAAACGATTAAAGCCGCATTGGAATCGCCTTGGCCTTTGTCTGCACAGCAGTCTCAGGTCTTGTCTCAAATGGCCGCGGCACCCGGACCTTTTTTGATTCATGGCGCCACCGGCAGTGGCAAAACAGAGGTTTACTTGCAGGCCGTTGCGCAATGCCTGGCCGAAGACCCCGACGCCCAAGCCCTGATGATGGTGCCCGAGATCAATTTGACGCCGCAACTAGAAGCGCGTGTCAAAGCTCGGTTTGGTGAAGAGGGCGTGGTCTCCATGCACAGTGGCATGACGGGGCCGCAGCGCTTGAAGAGTTGGCTGGCCGCACACAAGGGCTCAGCGCGCATTGTGCTGGGTACACGCATGGCCATCTTTGCATCCATGCCGCGCTTGAAATGGTTGGTGGTCGATGAAGAACACGATGCCAGCTACAAGCAACAAGAAGGCGCACGCTATTCAGCGCGTGACCTGGCCATCTACCGCGCCAGGCTCGAAGGTGCCAAAGTAATTCTGGGTTCAGCCACCCCTTCTTTAGAAAGCTGGCACCAAAGCCGACCTGCAGAAGAGGGTGGCAGGTATTTGCGTTTGCAAATGCCTTCGCGAATTGGTGCGGGGCAATTGCCTTTTGTGCGGCGCGTTGACATGAACCATCAACCGCGAAAAACAGTGTTGTCGGCACCGCTGATTGCCGCCATTCAAGCGCGGGTTGCCAAAGGTGAGCAAAGCATGCTGCTGCTCAATCGCCGAGGCTATGCACCGGTCTTGCATTGCTCAGATTGCGGTTGGAAAAGTGAATGCGCGCATTGCAGTGCGTTTCGAGTGTTTCACAAAATTGACCGCACCCTGCGCTGCCATCATTGCGGTTTTACGCAGCGTGTCCCGCGTGCCTGCCCCACTTGTGGCAACGCTGACATTGCGCCGATGGGCCGCGGCACCGAGCAACTTGAAGAGCATCTGGCTGAGTTATTGGTCGACGTCAAAAGGCCCGATGGTGAAGCGGTCAAGGTGATGCGCATTGATGCAGACAGCACCAAATTAAAGGGTGCGCTGGAAGCACAACTTGCGGGCGTTCACAGCGGCGAAGTGGATGTGCTGGTGGGCACTCAAATGATTGCCAAGGGGCACGATTTCAGGCGCATTACATTGGTGGCGGCCATCAACCCAGACGGCGCCTTGTTCTCGAGTGACTTCAGAGCGCCCGAGCGTTTGTTTGCGTTGCTGATGCAGGCCGGTGGCCGCGCAGGCCGCGATGCCGCGCAAAGTGCCTCCAGCGAAATGTGGGTGCAGACCTTTCACCCAGCGCACCCATTGTTTGAGGCCTTGAAAAAACATGACTACCCATCTTTTGCCGCGCAACAGCTCAAAGAGCGCTTAGAAGCAGGCTTGCCGCCCAGCAGCTTTCAGGCCTTGGTGCGCTGCGATGCAAGGCAGCAAGCTGTGGCGCAAGCTTTCTTGAATCACGCCAACGCACAACTGCAACAAATGGCGCAGGACGATGTGACGTTTGCAAACATGTTGAACGAAGTCAGTGTGTTCCCAGCAGTGCCCATGAGCATTCAGCGTGTGGCCAACGTCGAGCGGGCGCAAATGTTGTTGGAAAGTACTTCGCGTTCTTCGCTGCACAAAGTATTGGATGTGTTGCAAACTTGCCTGCACGAAGGTCGCTCACAACCCGAGCACAAAGGTCTGATCAGGTGGTTGGTTGATGTGGACCCCCTGGCGATTTAGCACGCCAAGGTTTTTCTATTGCAGCGTTATTGCAACAAGGTGACCGCGCCAGAAAAGGTCAGGAACGCGGCAGAAGTAGAGACCAAGATGATGCGTGCAATGCGGCCGTTGTCTGCACCAAAGCGTTCGGCCAACATGGACACATTGCTGGCACTGGGCAGGGCAGCCACCAAGACCATCACTTTAAGAGCGAACACATCGATGGGGACGCCGATGGCAATGGCCGCTAAGCCCACCAACAAAACCAGCAGCGGATGCAAAAACAATTTGATCAATGCCACTGGCACGTAATCGCGCCAAGAGAGGGGGCCATGCTGTGGGTGGTGCGCAATTATTTGAGAGCGCGCCAACACCGCACCGATGGTGAACAAAGCCACAGGCGATGCCGCATCGGCCAACAAGGCCACGGTTTTATCGACCGGGCCAGGCAACTCGCCTTGAAATGCCGAAAACAATGTGCCGAGCAAAATAGACCACGGCATGGGATTTTTGAGCATGCTCCACAAAGCATTTTTGGCGGCCTGACCGACGCCTTGCTCGCCCGCACCATCGAGCCGCGACAAGGCAATGCAGAGTGAGGTGGTAATGACCATGTCAATGACGATGGTGACGATGGCTGGCCCAGCAGCAGCAGATCCGAGCAAGGCCACCAACAAAGGAACGCCCATGAAACCCGTGTTGGGAAACGCGCCCACCAAGGCACCAAAAGCGCCATCGTTCCAACCGATGCGCTGGTTCATGGTGACGGCCAACACAAAGGCCACCATGATCAGGGCACAAAACAAGTACATGAAAAATGCGCCAGCATCTAGCAATTGCGCGATGGGCGTACTGGCACCAAAGCGGAACAACATGCAGGGCAATGCGAAGAACAAGACAAACCCATTGAGCCCAGGAATGGCCTCAAACGGCAGCATTTGCCGGCGCGCGGCCCAATAGCCGCAAAAGACCAATGCAAAGAAGGGAAAGGTGACGCGCAAGACATCTAACATGGTTCACATTGTGCCTTGGAATTTGAGCCCTGATTGCCCGCTATGATTCGTGTTCTCACTGGCTGACATTTGTCACGGTGCTTTCCTCCAATCAGCATGTCTTCCCCCACCCTCGGTTTGAATCCGGCGCAACTAGAAGCCGTCAATTACGTCAAAGGCCCTTGCCTTGTATTGGCGGGTGCGGGCTCGGGCAAAACGCGCGTGATTACACAAAAAATTGCGCGATTGATTGAAGTAGGTTTAGAGCCCAAACGCATTGCAGCCATCACCTTTACCAACAAAGCAGCCACCGAGATGCGCGAACGTGCGCGCAAATTAATTGGCAAAGGTGCGCAGGAGGTGATGATTTGCACCTTCCACGCTTTGGGCGTTCGCATCATGCGCCAAGACGGCCATGTGCTGGGTCTCAAACCTCAGTTCAGTATTCTGGATTCTGATGATGTGGTGAGCATCTTGAAAGACTGTGGCGGCACCACCGATGCCAATACCGCGCGTCAATGGCAATGGACCATCAGCGCTTGGAAAAACAGTGGCCTGAATGGTGCTCAAGCAGAAGCGATCGCCAAGAACGAAAACGAGCGCTTGGCGGCTCGCATCATGAGGCGTTACGAGGAGCGTTTGGCGGCGTATCAAAGCGTTGACTTTGACGATCTGATTGGGCTGCCTTTGAAATTGCTGGCCGACTTTCCCGAAGTTCGCGAGCGCTGGCAAGCGGCCATGGGCCATGTGTTGGTGGACGAATACCAAGACACCAATGCCACCCAATACGAGGTCCTCAAACATTTGGTCGGCGAACGCGCGCGGTTCACAGCCGTGGGTGACGATGATCAATCCATTTACGGTTGGCGCGGCGCCACGTTGGACAATCTCAAGCGCTTGCCGCAAGATTTTCCTCAGTTGAAGGTGATCAAGCTAGAGCAGAACTACCGCTCCACCAGCGCCATCTTGCGTGCGGCCAACAATGTGATTGAGCCCAACCCCAAGCTGTATCCCAAGACACTGTTCTCGGAACTGGGTGAAGGCGAGCCGGTGCGGGTGGTGGATGCCGACAACGAAGAGCATGAAGCCGACCGGGTGGTGGCTCGCATTCAATCTTTGCGCGCGGGCACCAGCACCACAGCAGGCGGTGTGCAATACCGCGACTACCGTGAATTTGCCATTTTGTACCGCGCCAATCACATGGCCAAGCCCTTTGAAAAAGCCTTGCGACGTGCGCAGATTCCCTACAAAGTATCGGGTGGCCAAAGTTTTTTTGACCGCGCCGAAATCAAAGACCTGTGCGCTTGGTTTCGCTTGTGGGTCAACAATGATGACGACCCCGCCTTCTTGCGCGCTGTGACCAGCCCTAAGCGCGGCATTGGGCACCAAACTTTGGCGGGCCTTGGCACCTTGGCCAGTCAATATAAGTTGAGTTTGTTTGAAGCTTTGTTCTCCAACAGCTTGGGCAGCCGTTTGTCGGCGCGCGCGGTGGGCAGCTTGCATGAATTTGGCCGCTTCATGAACGATTTGGAATACCGCGCCAAGCGCACCCATGGCGCAGAAGATGCCAAGGCTTTTTTGCTGCAATGGCTGAAAGACATCGGCTATGAAAAGCATTTGTACGATGGCGAGGACAACGAAAAAGTGGCGGCAGCGCGTTGGACCAATGTGCTGGAGTTTTGCGACTGGATGTCTGGCCGTTGCGGCGGCACCATTGACGATGCAGCAGGCGTCAACATCGCATCCGAAACCAAATCTTTGCTAGAAGTGGCGCAAACCATTTCCTTGTTGTCCACTTTGAATGAACGCGAGCAAGACCCCAACGTGGTCACGTTGTCGACGCTGCACGCGGCCAAAGGTTTGGAGTGGCCGCATGTGATGTTGGTTGGTGTGAACGAAGGTTTGCTGCCATTCAAGATGGACGAAGACAACAAAGAGTCCATCAATGCTGAAGTGCATGCAGAAGGTCAACTGTCGCGCTTGCAGGAAGAACGGCGCTTGATGTATGTGGGCATTACGCGTGCGCAGCGTTCATTGTCTGTGAGTTGGACCAAACGTCGCAAGAAGGGCCGCGAGACCATTGCCGCTTTGCCAAGCCGGTTTATTGGTGAGATGGGACTCGACAAAAATACGGTGAAAGAAGATCCGCGCGAAAAGCTTCGTGCCTTGCGTGCTGAGTTTGCAATGAAAGCGGCGGCCTCTGCAGCCAGCAAAGACTGAGTGGCGCTTTCCCCTTGATGCTCAGCTTGATGAAGCACGAATGACCAAGGGACTGGTCAATTGGCGAGAGGCTGGTTTGCGCCCTTGCATCACATCTTGCAAAGATTGCAACAACGCACGCGCCGCCACATCGAGCGGTTGATGCACTGTGCTCAGTGGCGGAAAGCTGTGACGCGCAGCGTCCACATCGTCATAGCCCACCACAGCAACATCTTCGGGCACTTTGAAACCGCGCGCAGTGAGCACGCCCATGGCGTTGATGGCAATTAAATCACTGGCGGCAAACAGTGCATCGATGTGCTGCTGTTGATCGCAAAATTGATGCATGGCCTGCTGCGCTTCTAGCGGCGTAAAGGGTGAGGCGATGCGCAAGGCAGGATTGAGGGAAAGGCCATGCTCTGCAAGGGCTTTGCAATAACCTTCGTAGCGAAACTTGACTTCACCTGATTGATAGTCGCCCATGAAGGCAATGTGCTTGCGACCTTGTTGAATCAAATGCAGGGTCGCTTCATAACCGCCCATGGCGTTGTCACTGCCCACACTGCAATAAACTTGGTCGGGCAACATGGCCCCCCAAACTACCAAGGGGACATTGCGTTTGGCCAAGGCATTGAGTTGATCATGGTGATCCCATTGCCCCACCACCACCATGCCAGCGACGCGCCCGGAATCGTACAAGGCTGCGCATTCGTCAAGGTGATCGGCATTGACGCGTGACAATAGCAAGTCGTACTGGGCTTCGGTCATGGCATCGGCCAAGTGTCCTAGCATCGACAAGAAAAAGGGATCGGTCACTTGCATGCGCAAAGATTCGCGGTAGGGGATGACCAAGCCTAGGGTGCGGTTTTCTCCACTGCGCAAATTTTTAGCCCCCGCATGCACCGTGTACTGGTGAGCTTGGGCCAAGGCCATGATGCGCTCTCGCGTTTCAGGTCGAATGGCTTCACTGCCATTGAGCGCGCGCGAGACCGTGGCGGTAGAGACCCCCGCCATTTTGGCAATGTCCGACATTTGAAGTTTGCGCTTGTCCACTTTTGAAAACTTCAATGCATCGAGCTAAAAAATGTGCATGCCATGACGCTTCAATTGTTGGCTTGCCAGGCCTTCCACAGCTGCGCAATGTCGACAGCAGTGGCATCGCCTTGCACGCTGTCCCACATTTTGCGTGCTTCTTCTTTTTGACCTGCCTTGAACAACACAATTCCTGCGTGCAAACGCGTTTCAGCTTCACGGCGCAAGCCGCCCATGGCAATGGCTTTGCTGTAGTTGAGTTGCGCTTGTTCCCATTTTTGTTGAGATGCGTACACATCTGCCAAGCTGGCCAGGGCATTGGCATCTTTGGCTGACTTCTCAAGGGCAGGCAGGGCCTTGACGTCTTCGGTCAAACGTTGCTGAATTTGTTGACGTAATTTTTGATGGTTGACTGCGTCGCTGCCTTTGCCCAACAAGCCTGCGCTGTAAGCCTGCTCCACCATGCGCGAGGCTTCTGCGGGGAGACCTGCTTTGAGGGCCAAATTGGCCATGTCAATGTATTCAATGGCATCTTCCAAGTTGCCGGTGAGTTCGAGCAAACGGTAAAGGTCCAAATCGAAACGGGCATTGAAGTTGGCTTGACGGGCCAAGCGCGGAATCATTTCACCCCAGTATGCTTTAGAAGGATAGTTTTGCAAAAGCAACTTTAGCGTGCTGTTGTAGCCCGCATCGTCTTTGAGTTGACGCTGGCTGACCGCCATCATGCGCAATTCGCTTTCGGGCGTTTTGACTTTGGCAGCAGCGTCCAAACGCATTTTTTCATTGACCTCTTGAATGACTTCTTCGTGGCGCTTCAAGACAGACAAGGTCTGTATGAGTACAGGGCGGACAGATGGATTACTCCCTTCCATCTTGAGATAAGTACGTGCCCATTCGACCAAGCGAGGAAAGTCTTGCGCTTGTTGGCTGGCGTTGAGCAAGGACTCGATCAAGGGCCGTTTTTGTGCCGCGGGGGTGTCGGCTGGCATTTCTTTGATCAAGCTCTCTAGGGTGCTCACTGCCAATGGAAAGTTTTTGGCTTGCAATGCAGCCACAGCCAAGGTGCGTTGAATGATGGGTTTTTCAACAGCGGTAATGCCTGGCATGGCCAGTGTTTGCTGTGACAGGACCAACGCATTGTCAGCTTGTCCTGCCTTCAAAGCATCTTGGGCTGCTTGTAAAGATTTGGCCACTTCGGGCCTTACGGTAACTTGGGGCTGTGCTTGTGCATGCGCATTGAATGCAAAACCGAGGCAGAGCAACGCGGAAAAAAACGATGGAAACAAGTTGGAAATTTTCATAACGGACTCTTTAGACATGCCAGATCAAATGTAGCGACACACCGGCTGTAATTTTGGTACAAGATTGGAGATTTTCCGCTATTTTAAGTACTGCAGAAAAACCGAACACAATAAATTTTACCTCTTAAGTATTCATTAATTGAGGGTTTTATTTCCACAACAGCTAGGGTTTTTCCCAAGTGATAGATCATCTAGTTTTACTACACAATCACTTCGTGCAATCGTTTACATGAAGTCTCCAAGGGCAGCACACCTCGTTTATTTCTCAATATAAGGTCAAAAGAATGACACAAACCACTCAGAAATCGCGCAAAGCGGTGAGACAAAGCGGCTTCCAGGTCAGTCCCGTTGCGGCTGGCTGCGCTGTTTTGTTGATCAGCGTTGCAGGCGCTACACATGCGCAACAAGCGGCTGGCGAGTTGGTGGTGACGGGTATCCGCGCCTCCATCGAAAACGCCATCGCCACCAAACGCAACTCCGACGGCATCGTTGAAGCCTTGTCTGCAGAAGACATTGGCAAGTTGCCCGACACCACCGTTGCTGAATCTGTGTCTCGTTTGCCTGGCGTCACTGCACAGCGCAACAAGTCCACAGGTCGCGCGCAATCTGTGAGTGTTCGCGGCATGTCACCCGACTTCAATGGCGCTTTGTTGAACGGCCGCGAGCAAGCCTCTACTGGCGACAGCCGCGGCGTGGAGTTCGATCAATTCCCCGCTGAATTGCTCGGCTCCATCGTGATTCACAAAACACCAGAAGCCTCCTTGGTCGGCCAAGGTTTGGCTTCCACCATCGACCTGCGCACTGTCCGTCCGTTGGACTTCAAAAAGCGCACCTTCTCTGCCAACGTTCGTTCACAGCGCTCTGGCGTTGACTCTGGCGCTGGCGAAGGCAAAGGCGACCGCCAATCTTTCTCTTATGTTGACCAATTTGCAGACCGCACATTGGGTATTGCATTGGGCTACACCAAGCTCAAAGACGAAGGCGCTGAGCAGTTGAAGTTCAACTCTTGGGGTGGCTGGAACCGTGACATCAAGTACAACGGTCAAGACGTCAAGATTCCTGGTGGCTTTACAGCTGACACAGAACAAAGCACATCCAACCGCGAAGGTTTGATGGCCGTTGTTCAATACAAGCCCAACAAAGACTTCGAAACAGTTTTGGACGTGTTCTCTTCCAAAGGCACATTTGCTTTGAAGAAAACAGGCTTGGAAGGCGCTTTCCTAGAGAACGCCTCTTATGACCCTGCTGGCAAATTGTTGCCAGGCGCTGTCGTTAATTCTGCTGGCTTTGTCACCAGCGGCACCATGGACGGTTACAAAGGCGTGGTTCGCAATCACCTGGAATCTGGTGATGACAAGCTCGACTCATTTGGCTGGAACACCAAATTCAAAGCGGGTGACTGGAAAGCCAATGCGGACATTTCGCAGTCCAAAGTGTCTCGCGTCAGCTCACGCTATGAAACCACTGCAGGCTTGCCAGGCGATGGCAACACCACCGGCAAAACGGACACCATGTCTTGGTCCGGATTTAACGGCAACAACTTGGCTGACACACTGTTCAAAACAGGTTTGAGCTATGCCGATCGCTCACAAATTAAGTTGACCGACGTCAACGGCTGGAGTGGCGGCCCCTCATCACCCCAAGCAGGTTATGTGGCCATTCCTGAAGTGTCTGACAAAGTGGACAACGTCCGCTTCTCAGGTCGTCGCAGCGTGGCATACGGCCCCATTTCTTCAGTTGAAATTGGTGCCAACTTCTCTGACCGCACCAAGGTTCGCACGACACAAGAAGGCCGCTTGGTCATCAAAGGTGGTGATCCTTACGGTGGTGCAGAAGTTCCCGGTACAGCCACTAACGTAGCAGGCACTACTGGTTTGGCTGTTGTGTCTTGGGACCCACGCGGCTCATTGGGCACCGTCTACGACTTGGCCAAGAAAGTCGACAGCGACATCTTGAACAAAGACTGGTCTGTCAAAGAGAAAGTCACCACCACTTACCTCAAAGGCGACATGGACGGTACGCTGTTCGGTATGCCTTACCGTGGCAACGTGGGTGCGCAGATGGTCAACACCGATCAAAGCTCTACCGGCTTTAACGTAAACCGTGCCACTTGCACAGGCAACACCGTGGCCACCTGCCCTGGTATTTCCATCGGCAATGGTAAAACCTACAGCGACTTCAACCCCAGTCTGAACTTGAACTTTGATGCAGGCAACGACCAAGTCTTGCGTTTAGGTGTGGCCAAAGTGTTGGCACGCCCCAACATGGGCGACATGCGCTCCAGCATGAACTTCAGCTACGACAGCACCAAGGGCACATACACCGGCGACGGTGGCAACCCTGAGTTGGAGCCTTTCCGCGCCAAGTCATTTGACGTGTCTTACGAAAAATATTTCGGCAAGAAGGGCTATGTGAGCATCGCTGGTTTCTACAAGAACCTCGACACTTACATCCTGAAAACAGCGACACCTTTTGACTTCAAGGCTTATGCGCCAACAGGTTTGCCATACGGCACCATGGGCATGCTGACACGCCCCATCAACGGCCAAGGTGGCGACATCAGCGGTGTTGAATTGGCCATCAACGTGCCCTTCTCGATGCTGACGCCTTCTTTGGACGGCTTCGGTGTGATGGCCAACATGTCCAGCACATCCAGCAACGTGAACTTGCCCGCAGCAAGCTTCAGCACGCAAGACATTGGCCGCGACAAAATTCCATTGCCAGGCTTGTCTAAAAACGTCAACAACTTGCGCTTCTACTATGAGAAGAGTGGCTTCCAAGTTGCAGTGGCAGGTCGTCAGCGCTCCGACTTTTTGGGCGAAATCAGCGACTACCAAGACAACCGTCAGTTGACCTTCATCAAAGGCGAAACTGTGGTCGACTTGCAAGCTGGTTACGAGTTCCAACAAGGTCCTGCCAAAGGTTTGTCTTTGATGTTGCAAGTGAACAATGCCACCAACGCACAGTTCCAACGCTACAGCAACACGCCTGACAACATCGTAGAAAAAGTCAAATACGGCAAGATCTATTTGATGGGCGCTACCTACAAGTTCTAATTTGAATTTGTCTAAAAACCTTTCTCAATACCGCGTGATTGAGAAAAGTTAAAGTAAGGGGAGGACTTGTCCTCCCCTTTTTTTTATCATGGTGTGAAGATGCAGAACTCCTTAATTCAAGACATTGTCATTGTGGGCGGTGGCACGTCCGGGTGGATGACAGCAACGGCCTTGGCCAGTGTGCTGCGCGGCAAATACAACATCCGATTGGTAGAGTCGGATGAGATTGGCATTGTGGGCGTGGGTGAAGCCACCATTCCGATGATTCAGCGCTTTAACAAAGTAGCGGGCATCGACGAAAACGAATTTTTAAAAGCCACGTATGGCACTTTTAAATTGGCCATTGAGTTTGTCAATTGGGGCCAAGTTGGCGATCGTTATATGCACGGGTTTGGCGCCATTGGCCAAGACCTGTGGACGGTGCCGTTCGAGCAGTATTGGCACAAAATGCGTGCCGCAGGCAAAGCCTCAGACTTGGGCAGTTATTCCATCACGCGCGCAGCAGCAAGGGCCAACAAATTCATGCCGCCCGACTTGTCGGTACCCAACTCACCCTTGGGCGAGATTACTTATGCGTATCACTTTGATGCCAATCTGTATGCCAAGTACTTGCGCAAATTGTGCGAAGCGCGTGGCGTGGTTCGCACCGAAGGCAAGATCACGCAAGTGTCGCAACGCGCCAGCGATGGCCATGTTGATGCCGTGGTGCTGGCCAGTGGCGAGCGTGTTGAAGGCGACTTGTTCATCGACTGTTCGGGCTTTAGAGGCTTGTTGATTGAAGAAACCTTAAAGACCGGCTATGAGGATTGGACGCATTGGCTGCCCTGCGACCGTGCCTTGGCTGTGCCCTGCGAATCTGCGCCCAAGTTGCTGCCGTACACCCGCTCTACGGCGCACAAAGCGGGCTGGCAATGGCGCATTCCATTGCAGCATCGCATTGGCAATGGCCACGTGTTTTGCAGCCAGCACATCAGCGAAGACGAAGCCGCAGCCACCTTGTTGTCTAACCTGGACGGCAAGCCCTTGGCCGATCCACGTTTGATTAAATTCAACACGGGCATGCGCAAAAAAGCTTGGAACAAAAACGTGATTGCCATCGGTTTATCAAGTGGCTTTTTAGAGCCACTTGAGTCCACCAGCATTCACCTGATTCAAGCAGCGGTGGCGCAACTGATTGAGTTTTTTCCCGACCAAGGCTTCAGTCAAATCGACATCGACACCTACAACGCACAAAGCCGCTTTCAGTTTGAGCGCATTCGCGATTTCATTATCTTGCACTACCACGCCAACCAACGCACCGACTCCGAGTTTTGGAAAGCCTGTGCGCACATGGCAGTACCAGATTCACTCAAAGAGAAAATTGCGCTTTACCAAACACATGGGCGCATCTTCAGGTTCAATGAAGAGTTGTTCTCGCAAGTGGGTTGGTTGCAAGTGCTGGAAGGACAAAACTTAAAACCCGCTCGCTACAACCCTTTGGTGGATTTGCAAGATGAAGGCAGCATCCAAGAGTATTTGGAAAGTGTTCGCAATGTGATTGCGAAGTGCGTCGACTTCATGCCAGACCACGCAGATTACATTGCCAAGCACTGCGCGGCAAAGTCCATGTAAGCAGAGGCTTGCAACAAATACCTGTTGCAAGCACTGCCATCAGCTGGTTTGAATTTGGTATTCCCATGCGCCCAACTTGCGGGGCTTCCCATGCAAGTTGAAGGTCTGGTTCTGCGCACTCAAATTCACTTGCACTGACACCACATCGATGCCCTTCTGGCGTCGAAAAGCCAGAATGTGGTGGTTCTCTACCTCAAACACCTCAACGGCTGCACCTGATGCGCCATTGTGCAAAGCGGGATGTTTCTTTTTCATGGCCAGCAACGTGCTGTACAACTTTTCGTGCTTAAAAGTTTGCCAGTCGATGGCGTCTTTCTCAAAAAACTGCAACATTTTGTGCAGCCCAGATTCTTGACCGCTGTAAACCAAGGGCATCCCGGGCAAGGTCGCTGCCAACATGGCCATGGCGGCAAAGGCCTCTCCAAAATGGGCTGCATCGTGGTTATGCCAAGAGTTGGTGTCGTGATTGGCCGTGAAGGTCATGCGATAGGCATCAGCAGGGTAGGCAGCCTTGGTGGCAACCAAATAGGCTTGGAGATCTCTCACATCGGCCTGACCTTTGGCGATTTTTTTCAAGACATTTTGCAAAGCCCAGTCGTAGGTCATGTCAAAAGCTTGATCGTGCAATTGGGCGTTGTCTGATTCGGCCAACATGAACATGGGCTTAAGTGCATCCAACTTGGCACGTGCTTGTTGCCAAAATTTAAGGGGCAACAATTGGGCAACATCGCAACGAAAACCATCGATGTCAGCTTCTTTGACCCAAAACTGCATGGCTTGGGTCATGGCTGTCCACAAGGGCTTTTGGCTGTAGTCCAAGCCCACCACGTCCGACCAGTCTTCTACCTCGGTTCCGTTGTCGTATTGAAAGCTGTGAATTTCGCCTTTGTCGTTTTTAAGGTACCAATCGGGGTGCTGCTTGACCCACACATGATCCCATGCCGTGTGGTTGGCCACCCAATCGATGATGACCTTCATGCCTAAGGCATGGGCCTGTTGCACCAATGCTTTGAAGTCTTTGAGGTTGCCAAATTCCGGGTTCACAGCCGCATAGTCGGCCACAGCGTAGTAGCTGCCCAGCTTGCCCTTGCGCTTGAGTTTGCCAATGGGCTGAATAGGCATGAACCAAAGAATGTCCACCCCCATTTGATGCAAGCGTGGAAGGTGCGCTGCGAATGCGTTCAGTGTGCCCTCGGGGGTGTATTGACGGACATTGACTTCGTAGATGTTGGCACTGCGGGACCAGGAAACGTGTTGCATGAATCAAAAATACTCAAGGCTCTAGGGAAAAAATTTGCACGGATTGTGCCGGTATTGTCCCCTGCTTTGGAAAACTCGGTTCTGAGGCAGGGGCGGCATACAGCAATCGAGGCTGGCCTAAACCGCTTGGCTTCTGTATTTCTGCCGGCTGCGTACTGTAATTGATCACAACCCAGGTCACCTCGGAACCCCAGCGCCGCACATAGGAGAGGACTTGGCCTTGCGCTGAAGCCTGCTCATAGGTACCTTGTGAAAGCGATGGACGCACATTGCGCCACTTGATCAGGTCTTTGTAGAAAGCGCGCAGACTGTTGGGTGTTTGGATTTGGCCTGCCGCATGGTGCGTGGCAAGGTTGCCGGCCAAGGCACGGTAGGGCTTGCCTGTGGTGAAACCTGCCGTTTGGGTGTGGTGAGTCCAACTGTAAGGGCCGCGAATGAAGGGGTCGTCTGTTAAGCCTTTGGCCCCAGCCATGCCAATTTCCTCACCGTAGTAAATGAACGGCGTCCCGGGCAACAGCAAATAGGTGGCTGCCGCCAATTTGTAATGCGTCTCGTTGCCAGACACTTGATCCCATAGACGCTTGCCAGCGAATTGGTCGTGATTAGAAGCAAAGCTGGCCAATGTATGCGGTGCCTTTTGGTAATACTGCGCCACTTTTTGAATGGCCAAGGCCTCGCCCTGCGCAGCTTTGGCAATTTGATTTTCAAGGCCAAATGCAAAGGCCCCACCGCAGATGTCTTCGCGGGCATAGACGTGGGGTTCGGCTGTGGCCTCGCACACCACATACTTGTTGGGGTAGGACTTGATCAGGCGCGTGAAGTGCCCTGTCAGCTGACGACTTTCGGGCTGGTCATTCCAATCTTTGGCATTGTTCTCGATCAGGTGAGGCACCGCGTCCAAGCGAAAGCCATCAATGCCACGGTCTAGCCAAAACCTCAAACTGTCCTCGTGGTATTTGACAACAGCGGGGTTGCGCATGTTGAAGTCGGGCATGGGCGCGCCGAAGGTGGCCAAGTAACTGCCATGGGGCGTGACCACCCAAGGGTCGCGGCCCCAAATGTCCCAACCCATGGGTTTTTCTTGGCGCCATTCGTACCAGTTGCGGTAAGGACTCTGGGGGTTGCGCAGCGCGTCTTGAAAAAAAGGATGGTCTGAAGCGCTGTGGTTCAGGACATAGTCCATGATCACGCCAATGCCGCGTGCGTGGGCAGCCTTGATCAAGGCGTCGAAATCGGCCAAGGTGCCGTAGTCAGGGTCAATGTTTCGAAAATCAGTGGTGGCATAACCGTGGTCATGGTCGGCACTGGTGGTGATTGGCATCAACCATATGCCCTTCACACCTAAATCTTGCAGATGGTCCAAGGATTGGGTCAGGCCATTGAGGTCGCCAATACCGTCACCATTGCTATCGCGCCAACTGCGCACAAAGATTTCCATAAAGGCACCTCGATGCCACCCCTCCTGCAAGAGACTTGGTTTGTGCTGAGCGCTTGCTTGAAAAGCAAAAAGAAAAGCCAAAGCGAACAGCACAGCTTTGGGCAAGAGATAAGGTTTGAAAAACATGTATCGAACGCCAGCGCGGCGAAATTCAGTTGCACCGAAAAAATGTAGAAAAGCTACATATTTTCAAGGCAAGGATTTTTACAATATTCAGTACTTACCCTAATTCAATCGATTACATGATGATTTTTTGTAGTTTTATTACGATAATTTCACATCTTTTTGATCAAACAGCCATTTCATGCCACGTTTCATTTGCATGCCTGCTTGCATGGCACCACGTCGCCTTGCTTTTGCCCTGCTGCCATTGGCCAGCATGGGCTTGGCCATGGGCGGTTCGGGCAGTGGGGGCAGTGGGGGCAGTGCGCGCGATGCAAATTTGGAATTGTGTGACGCCCCCTTGGGCAGTCAAGTCTTGCAAGCCAACACCCTGCAACTGCCCGCTGCAGCAATATGGCTAGACAGCACCCAAATTCATTGGCCCCAAAGTGAAACGCAATTAAAGCTTGGGCAAAGCAACGCATGGCGCTTGCTAGCATCCCGCAGTGGTGCACTGCAAATTCAAGTCGGTCAACAACCCGCGGGCCATGATCAATCTTGGATTTTGTTGGGTCAGCGTGAGACGCGTCAAATGCCAGCCCTGTCAAGCGCCGACTTGCGCGCCCTTCACACCTCACAATTGGTGCTGGTGCAAGAAGACAGCGACGGGCGCGTGCAACAAGCAACGCGCGTTCAGGCTGCGAAAGCCTTAGATGCGCTGTTTGCGCCAGCCAGTTTGAACGCACAACTTGGCGCCAACATCACTGCGCAAGTCAATACCAAAACCACAGGCAAGATTGCAAGCAACACTCACTTTGCGGTGTGGGCACCCACAGCGCACAACATCAGTGTGTGCTTGTTTCCTAATTCAAAGGCCAAAGCAAGCGCTCAGTTGCCCTTGAAGCGAGATGATCTTAGCGGCGTATGGCGCGTCCAAACCCACCGCGCGCCTGCCGGAACCTATTACCGCTTTGCCGTTGAAGTGTTTGTACCCGGTGTTGGCCGCGTGATCAACCACGTGAACGACCCCTATGCCGTGAGTTTGAGTGCCAATTCTTTGCGCAGCTATGTGGCCGACTTGAATGCGCCTCATCTGAAACCTGCCAACTGGGACACGCATGTTGCACCCCAGACTGTGAAGCATGCTGTCGACATGCGAATTTATGAGTTGCATGTGCGTGACTTTTCCATTCAAGATCCAACCGTGCCTGCAGCGCAGCGCGGCAAGTACTTGGCATTCACGCGAACAAACTCTAAGGGCATGCGCCATTTGAAAGCGTTGGCAAAGGCGGGCATGACCGATTTGCACTTGCTCCCAGTATTTGACTTTGCCACCGTGCCCGAACAAAACTGCCAAAGTAGTTTGAACACTCAGCTGGCGCTATCGCCTGAAGCTCGCGCGCAAGACTGCTTCAACTGGGGATACGACCCTCTGCACTTCAACGCCCCCGAAGGCAGTTACGCCAGCAACGCATACGATGGCGCAAAGCGCATCGTTGAGTTTCGTCGCATGGTGAAAGCTTTGCACGAAGCGGGTTGGCGCGTGGGCATGGACATGGTCTACAACCACACCTCGGCATCGGGTCAACATGTTCACTCGGTGCTCGATCGCATCGTGCCTGGCTACTACCAACGGCTGAATTCACAAGGCGAGGTCGAGCGCTCAACATGTTGCGACAACACCGCTACTGAGCACCTGATGATGGGCAAATTAATGTCAGACTCCATGCTGATGTGGACACAGCATTACAAGCTCGACTCCTACCGTTTTGACTTGATGGGCCATCAGCCAAGACAAGTCATGGTCGATATTCAAAACCGATTGCAGAAGGCCACAGGCCGTCGCATTGACTTTGTAGGCGAAGGTTGGAACTTTGGCGAAGTGGCCAATGGTGCGCGCTTCGTGCAAGCCTCGCAACTGTCGTTGAACGGCACTGGCATGGGTACATTCAACGATCGATTGCGCGACGCGATTCGGGGTGGTGGCGCCAGTGACGCCGTCGAGAATTTGATCAAGCTACCTGGGTTTATCAGCGGTCAAACAAGCTCTGCGCATGTTGCAGAACAAATTCGCGCTGGTCTGGCAGGCTCCTTGCGCAGTTATCGGATGACGAGTGCTGACGGCAGCATCAAAGCCTTACAAGACATTCCATACGGCGATCAACCCACTGGTTACACCAGCCAACCCAGTGAGGTGGTGAACTATGCAGAGAACCACGACAACCTGAGCTTGTTCGACAGCTTGGCCTACAAGTTGCCCCGCAGCACCAGCAGCGCCGAGCGCGCGCGCGTTCAGGTGCTTGCTGGCGCCTTGGTGGCCTTCAGCCAAGGTGTGGCTTATTTCCATGCAGGTCAAGAAATCTTGCGTTCCAAATCTTTGGATGGCAACAGCTATGACTCGGGCGACGCGTTCAATGTGCTCGACTGGACTTACCAAAGCAACCGTTTTGGCCATGCCACACCCGAATTGCAGGGCAGCGCGCAGGCTCTGAGCATCAGCCGTGCTTTGCTTCAAGACCCTCAGCTCAGACCGTCACCTGCTGACATTCTTTGGACGCGCAATGCCCATTTGGATTTGCTGAAAATTCGCCGCAGCTCCAAGTTGTTCAGACTTGAAACAGCACAAGATGTTCAAGATCGACTGACTTTTTTCAACACCGATGGACAAGCCGACACGCGCTTGATTGCCGGCCATCTAAAAGGCCATGGTCTGAACGATTTTGCAGAATTGATTTATTTTGTGAACGCATCAGAGAGCGCGCAAAGCCTGACGATTCACGAACTGGCACAAAAAGCCTTTGAACTTCACCCCGTGCACGCTTCGCCTCAAGCCGCAGACGCAAGGCCTCGTGTACAAGCGAAGTACCTCAAGGCAACGGGTGCATTTGAAATTCCTGCGCGTACTGCTGTCGTGTTTGTGGTGAAAGGATCTAAGCCATGAAATTTTTGCCTTTGCTGTTGATCAGTGGTTTGTTTGCCAGCTTCAATGCCAGCGCAGTAGAAATCACGATCACCTGTGGCCCCAGTGGCAGTGATGTGGAGTTTTGCTTAAAGCATGCCCAGGCTTGGGCAGCCAAGACAGGCAACACCATCAAGAATTTTTCACCCCCCACCAGTCCCACTGAAAAATTAGCCCTGTACCGACAATTGTTTGCCGCCAAATCAGGCGACATTGACGTGGTGCAAATCGACACAGTCTGGCCAGGCTTGCTCAAAGATCACTTGACCGACCTCAAGCCTTACAGCAAAGGCATTGAAGCCGAACACTTTCCCGCCATCATTGCCAACAACAGTGTCAATGGCAAATTGCTTGGCATGCCTTGGTACACCGATGCCGGCTTGCTTTACTACCGCACCGATCTCTTGAAAAAATATGGCCTGCGTGTCCCTCAAACCTGGGAAGAACTGACGCAAACTGCAGCCAAAGTTCAAGCCGGCGAACGCGCCAAAGGGGCCAAAGATTTTCATGGCTATGTCTTTCAAGCCAAGGCCTACGAAGGCTTGACTTGCAACGCGCTGGAATGGGTTGGCGGTCAGGGTGGTGGCACCGTGGTGAATTCAGAAGGCGACATCACCATTCGCAACCCCCAGGCGGCCAAAGCTTTGAATTTGGCCGCATCTTGGATTGGCACCATCAGCCCAACGGGCGTATTGAACTACGAAGAGGAAGAAGCCCGTGGGGTGTTTCAAAATGCCAACGCGCTATTTATGCGCAACTGGCCCTATGCGTGGTCTTTGCTGCAAAAAAATGACAGCTTGGTTAAAGGCCATGTTGGCGTCGCCAAATTGCCAGGCAACCCAAGCGCGGCAGCCTTGGGGGGCTGGCAACTGGGCGTTTCTAAGTATTCAAAGCACCCCGCCATTGCAGCCGACTTGGTGATGTACATGACCAGTGCCGCTGTTCAAAAAACACGTGCAATTCATGGCTCCTACAACCCCACAATGCCAGCCCTTTACAAAGACAAAGACGTGCTTGAAGCAAATGAGTTCATGGGCGCTTTGGCCGAGGTATTTGCCAACAGCGTGGCACGCCCCACCACTGCGACGGGCTTGAAGTATCCACAAGTGAGTCAAAGCTTTTGGAACGCGGCACACGAGGTGATGTCTAAACGCACGACTGGCGAAGAAGCTGTGACCAAACTCGAGTCGCGTCTGAAGCAAATCAAGCGCAAGCACTGGTAAAACCAGAGAGAACGCAATATGAATTCAAGGGTAAAAACCGCGTGGTTATTTTTAGCACCCATGGTGCTTTTGATGTTGGTCGTGGCCGTGTGGCCTTTGGTGCGCTCCATATGGTTCAGCTTTACCGACATCAACATCAACGACATTTCGGCGGCAGAGTTTGTCGGCTGGGAAAACTACTTTGGCGACTATGGCTTGTTCTTCAACCCCAATGAAGAAGGTGGTTTTTGGGCTGGCGATTGGGGCATCTCCATTCGCAACACCTTTAGCTTTGCCGTGGTATCGGTCATTTTGGAAACCCTGACCGGCTTGGGCGTGGCCTTGCTCTTGAACCAAGAATTCAAAGGCCGCTCACTGGTACGCACCGCGGTGTTGGTGCCCTGGGCCATTCCCACCATTGTGTCAGCCAAGATGTGGGGTTGGATGCTGAACGATCAGTTCGGTGTCATCAACACCTACCTGGTGGGCTTGGGTGTGATTTCGCAAAAAATAGCGTGGACGGCTGAACCCACTTACGCGCTGTGGACGGTTGTGTTGGTGGACGTTTGGAAAACCACCCCTTTCATGGCCTTGCTCATTTTGGCGGCGCTGCAAACCGTGCCCAAAGATTGTTACGAAGCCGCGCGTGTAGATGGTGTGCATCCGTTGCGCGTGTTTTGGAAAATCACATTGCCCCTAATACGTCAGCCCTTGTTGGTGGCCATTGTCTTCCGCTTGCTCGACTCGCTTCGGGTGTTCGATTTGATTTATGTCTTGACTGCCAACGGCAGCACCACCATCAGCATGTCGGGCTTTGTCCGCCGCGAAATGGTGGAGTACGGGAACATGGGTTATGGCTCTGCGGCCTCTACCTCTTTGTTTTTGATCATCTTGCTGACCGCCATCATCTTCTTGAAGTTGGCCCGTGTGAAACTGTCGGAGGATGCCAAATGAAAACCCGTTCATCTTGGACCACGGCGTTCATTTACTTTGCGTCTGCTGTAGTGGTTGTGCTGTCGGTTTATCCCTTTGTCTATGCAATCTCGACATCTTTGAAAACTGGCACGGCACTGTTCAATACGCAAATCATTCCGGATCAAGCTGACCTGCGCAACTACTATGCGTTGTTCGAAGGGGTGCAACCCTTTGGCAAAAGTTTGGTCAATTCCGTCATGGTGGCGGTGCTGACGGTGGGCTTTGCCATGTTAATGGGTGTCACTGCAGCCTATGCCCTCGGACGCATTCGTTTCAAAGGCAAAGGCCTGTTGTTGGTTTGTATTTTGGGCGTGTCGATGTTTCCGCAAGTGGCGGTGCTGTCGGGCATGTTTGAACTCATTCAGTGGCTGGGCATCTACAACAAGGCCTGGGGTTTGGTCTTGCCCTACACCATCTTTACCTTGCCCTTCACGGTTTGGATTTTGACCACGTTCATGCGCGAGCTGCCAGGCGAATTGGAAGAAGCCGCCATCATGGATGGCTGTGGGCCCTTGCGCATTATTTTTCAAGTGTTCATGCCGCTGCTTTGGCCAGCCTTGGTATCGACTGGTTTGTTGGCTTTCATTGGCGCTTGGAATGAATTCATGTTTGCCCTGACCTTTGTGGTCAATGACACCGAACGCACCGTACCTGTGGCCATCTCTTTGATTGCTGGCGCCACGGCGTTTGAAATTCCTTGGGGCACCATCATGGCCGGCTCAGTGATTGTCACTGTGCCTTTGCTGCTGCTGGTGTTCTTCTTCCAAAAACGCATTGTGTCTGGCCTCACGGCTGGCGCAGTCAAAGGTTAATTTTTTTCCTTGTTGTCGATTTAAATTATGAGCAAAGCACCTAACAACAACTGGTGGCGCGGTGGCGTCATTTATCAAATCTACCCTCGATCATTTGCAGACAGCAATGGCGATGGGGTCGGCGACTTACCAGGCATCACAAAGCACTTGGACTATGTCGCCAAATTGGGGGCAGATGCTGTGTGGTTGTCACCCATTTTCAAAAGCCCCATGAAAGACTTTGGCTACGACGTAAGCGATTATTGCGACGTCGACCCTTTGTTTGGCACCCTGGACGATTTCCGCACCATGGTGAACAAAGCCCATGAATTGGGACTGCGCGTGATGATTGACCAAGTGCTGTCGCACACCTCAGACCAACACCCTTGGTTTGCAGAAAGCCGCGCCTCACGCAACAACCCAAAAGCCGATTGGTATGTGTGGGCCGACGCCAAAGACGATGGCAATCCACCCAACAATTGGTTGTCAATATTTGGCGGCAGTGCTTGGCAGTGGGACACCCGGCGCCGTCAGTACTACCTGCACAACTTCTTGACCAGCCAACCCGACTTGAACTATCACAGCCCTGAAGTGGTGGAAGCCATTTTGGGCACGGTGAAATTCTGGTTGGAACTGGGCGTGGACGGCTACCGTTTGGACACCGCCAACTATTATTTCCACGACAAACAATTGCGCAACAACCCAGGCCGCGGTCAACCTAAGGGCAACGACCCCGCAGTCAATGACGTCAATCCTTATGGTTGGCAGTATCACAAGTTTGACAAAACCCAACCCGAAAATTTGGGCTTCTTGAAACAACTGCGCGCCCTGCTGGACCAATATCCCAACACCACCATGGTGGGCGAGATTGGAGACGACGATGGCCTGACCGTCATGGCCGAGTACACCAGTGGCACCGACAAGTTGCACATGGCTTACAGCTTTGACTTGCTGGGCCCCGACAGCAGCAGCACGTACTTGCACGATTTGATGACGCGCTTTGCCGAGAAGAACGCGACAGGCTGGCCTTCATGGGCATTGTCGAATCATGACGTGGTGCGTGTGGGTTCGCGCTGGGGGGGCGAGTCTGCTGACGTTCGCAAACTGCGTGTGGCCGCGGCTTTCCAAATGTGTCTGCGTGGCTCGCCTTGCTTGTACCAAGGTGACGAGTTGGGATTGCCAGAAGCGCAAGTGGCTTATGAAGATTTACAAGACCCGTACGGCATCACCATGTGGCCCGAGTTCAAAGGCCGAGACGGTTGCCGCACGCCCATGCCTTGGGATGGTAAAGCTGCCGACATGGGCTTTGGCAGTGGCACGCAAAAGCCATGGCTGCCTTTGACAGAGGCCTATCGCAGATTGGCTGTTTCTGAACAAGACAAAGACCCACAGTCTTTGCTGAACTTCTACCGCGGCCTGCTGGCTTGGCGCAAAGGCCAAGACGTGCTGCTGCATGGCGATCAAGCTTTGCTGCCTGTGCACAAACAAGTGATGGCTTTTGTACGAGAACACGAAGGCAAAAAAGTATTGTGTGCCTTCAACTTCAGCGACAGCACGGCCACCATGGACTTGCCTGCAGAATTCAAATCCGCATCGGCCTTGCATGTGCCAGGCTTGAGCGGCGGCAGTGTGGCAGGTGACACCATCAAATTAGAGACCTACGGCGCATTGCTGTTGGCCATCTGACTTCGGAGACCAGCATGTCACGCATTGATTTTCAAAACGTCTGCAAGCGCTACTCACCTGAGTTGCCTTTGACGATCAACAACGCCAATCTCACCATTGAACAAGGCGAATTTTGTGTGTTTGTAGGCCCTTCTGGTTGTGGCAAGTCCACCTTGCTGCGCATGGTAGCGGGCCTTGAAGACATCACCTCTGGTGACTTGCTGATTGAAGGTCAACGCGTGAACGATTTACCGCCTGCGAAGCGCGGCGTTGCCATGGTCTTTCAAAGTTATGCGCTTTACCCGCACATGACCGTGGGCGAAAACATGGCCTTTGGTTTGCGCGTGCTGGGTTCGAACAAAGCTGAGATAGACCGCAAGGTCAAGGCAGCGGCAGAGATCTTGCAACTCACCCCACTGCTCGATCGATTGCCCAAAGCATTGTCTGGTGGCCAACGCCAACGTGTGGCCATTGGCCGCGCCATTGTGAAAGAGCCCAAACTGTTTTTGTTTGACGAACCTTTGTCCAACCTCGATGCTGCCTTGCGCGTACAAACACGTTTGGAAATTGCCAAGCTGCACAAAGACATGAATTCGGCCAGCATGATTTACGTCACGCACGATCAAGTGGAAGCCATGACTTTGGCCAACAAAATTGTGTTGCTGCACACTGGCGATTTGATTCAACAACGTGGCAGCGTAGCCCAAGTGGGCTCGCCCATGAACTTGTACCACCGCCCTGTCAGCTTGTTTGTGGCCGAGTTCATTGGTTCACCCAAGATGAATTTGCTGCACGGCCATTTGATCGATGCACAAGAAGGCTACGCCACCGTCAAAGTGGGCGACCAATTGATCAAAGCGGCTGTGGATGCGCGCCACTTAAAAGCTGGCGAGAAAGTACAACTGGGCATTCGACCCGAGCACATTCCTTTGACGGCTCCGGGCGTTGGTTCCAATGTGACTGGCCATTTGCAGCACATTGAGCGCTTAGGCGACTCGTCCTTGTTGTACGTGCAAATGGGCGAAGGTCAAGCCGTGACCACCGTCAAGGTAGAAGGCAGCGCCACCACCCATGCCGGTACGTCTCTCAACTTAAGCTTGATGCCCGAGCAACTCCATTTGTTTGACAGTCAGGGCATGGCTTGTCATCGCACCGTTGATTTGCCACAGTAATGCCTTCCACCTCCTCCGATTGGCGCAGTAGCGTCGCCTATCAAATCTACCCTCGTTCTTTTGCGGACAGCAATGGCGATGGCATTGGCGACATCCCAGGGATTACGGCGCACTTAGATCATTTGCAAGCCTTGGGGATTGAGATTGTTTGGTTGTCGCCGGTGTACGACTCGCCCAATGACGACAATGGTTACGACATTCGTGACTATCGCAGCATCATGAAAGAGTTTGGCACCATGGCCGACTTTGATGCCATGTTGGCCGGTATGCGCCAGCGTGGTATTCGCTTGATGATGGACTTGGTGGTCAATCACACCTCCGATGAACACGCTTGGTTTCAACAAGCCCGCACTTCACGCGACAACCCCTATCACGACTACTACATTTGGCGGGATCCCGTTGAAGGACGCGAGCCAACCAACTGGGAAGCGGCGTTCAATGGCTCGGCTTGGACCTTTAACGAAGCAACAGGTGAGTACTACCTGCACATGTTTTCGAAGAAGCAGCCCGACTTGAATTGGGAGAACCCCAAAGTGCGCCAAGAGGTGTATGACCTGATGCACTTCTGGCTGAAAAAAGGTGTCGGCGGTTTTCGCATGGATGTGATCAACATGATCTCCAAGCCTTGGCAGACAACAGTCAACGCCACAAAACCCAGCTTGCCAGACGCACCCACAGTTCAGGAAGGCTTTTTGCAACCGGCCTTTGAAATGGTGACCCATGGTCCTCGCTTCATGAGCTTCATGCGCGAGATGCGCCGTGAAGTGTTGGATCACTACGATTGCATTACCGTCGGTGAAGCGCCTTGTGCCACGATTGCACAAGCACAAGAAATCACAGATCCGCAAACGGGCGCCCTCAACATGGTGTTTCAGTTTGAGCACATGGAAGTTGACAGTCAGCCAGGCAAAAGCAAATGGGACTTAAAGCCACTGCACTTGCCCGATTTGAAAGCCAGCTTAAGCCGTTGGCAAACGGGTTTGCATGGTCAAGGCTGGAACAGTTTGTATTGGTGCAATCACGACCAACCCCGAGCTGTGTCGCGCTTTGGCGATGAAGGCCCGTACCGTGTGCGATCTGCCAAGTTGTTGGCCACGTGTCTGCACATGATGCAAGGCACGCCGTTCATTTACCAAGGCGAAGAACTGGGCATGACCAATGTCAAGTGGCCGCACATTGATCAGTACCAAGACATTGAAACGCGCAATATGTTTCAAGTGGCGGTGGTGCAAAAGAAGCAACACCCCGAGCGCGTGATGCAATCGATTCATGCCAAGGGTCGTGACAATGCGCGCACGCCTATGCAATGGTCTTCAGCACCTCAAGCAGGCTTCACCTCTGGCCAGCCTTGGTTGGCGGTTCACGACAACTACACCGAAGTGAATGCAGCGCAAGCCCGCGACGATGACCATTCAATCTTTCATCACTACCGCGAATTGATTGCCCTTCGCAAAAAGTGGCCGGTGATGGTCTCGGGTAACTTTGAATTGCTCTTGCCCAAACATGCTTCCTTGTTTGCCTACACGCGCCGACTGGGGGATGTGTGTTTGTTGGTGCTGTGCAATTTCAGCCGCCAATTTCAGGGTCTGCCTTTGAAGCAGCTGCCTGATTTCTCACAGGCGCAAGCTTTGATTGGCAACCTACCGGTGGAAGAGTGGCCCTTGGCACCAGACACACTGGCGGCCTGGGAAGCGCGCGTTTACGTCTTGGCTTGAATCTGTCCTGCATGACGCATGCGCGCGTGCGTGGCGCGTGCATGCGGAATCCAGCCGCGCGTGGTCCAGCGGTGCCACATCATCAAACCGCGAATCCATTCGTCCGCGGCGTAAGCAATCCAAACACCCGTCAAGCCCCATCCCCAGTGCACCCCCATGAGCCAGCTACCGCCGGCTAAGACCACCGCCATGGAGCCTGCCCCCGCGTAGAAGGGGTAACGGGAATCGCCTGTGGCTCGCAGTGCAGCAATCACAATCAAATTGAAAGTGCGACCCGTTTCAAGCAAGATGGACCACCACAACAGGCGTTGACCTTCTTCCAAAATTTGAGGGTCTTGTGTGAACCATCGCAGCAAATGGGGCCCTTGCCACGCCATTAACACGGCCACCACAGTGGTGATGGCAAAGCCGATGGTCTGGGCACGCTTCACCAAGACATGTGCGTCTCGCAATTTACGCGCTCCCACCAAATGCCCCACCACCATCTCAACGGCAATGCCAATGGCAGCACCACTGATCAATATCCACATGTTGAACTGCAACACGTAAGCCTGTGTGGCCAATGCCTGTGTGCCCATCACACCCACAGCTGCCACACTGGCCATGAACGCCAATTCCCACGACAGATTTTCTGCAGCACCGGGCAAGCCAATGTGCAAGATGTGTTTCATTTGCGGCCAGCGAACGCGCCAAAAATCGGACACCAAGGGCGCCAAGTTCAATCGCCATTGCCACAACAGCCAATGCAGGCCCATGCCCACCACGCGGCTGACCACCAAGGCCACTGCAAAGCCAGGCAAACCCATGCCCTGCCAGTCGGCCCAGAAAGGCAGCCAAGGGGCACCATGCATGAGGGGCCAGGCCAAGCTCACATGCACCGCATGCATGACCAACATAACCCATAAGGTTTCGCGGGTGCGCAAATGGGCGCGCATGACACTGGCCATGCAAGCATTCCAAGCATCCAACAACAGTGCCAAAGACAAGGCTTGTAAAAGTGGCACCGCCAAGACCAGCACATCAGGCGGGGCGTTCAACAATTGCAACAAGGGCTGGGCAAACAACAAGGCCACCACAGCCATGCTGCCGCCCATCCAAGTCCCCGCCGCCAATGCGGCGCGCGCCACCAGATCGGCTTCTGCGCGGTGCTTTGCACCTAGGTTTTGACTCACCACCACACCAATGCCGGCGCCCACCAATCGAAACACCATGAACAGCAAACCAAACAAATGATTGGTGAGCGCAAAGGCACCACCGGCCGCATCTGAAATGTGCGCCGCAAAACGGGTGCCCAACATGCCAACGGCAATGCCTACGGCCAGCTCTAAAAACAAAGGTGCAGCCACTGCACCCAGACGCATTTTCATGGTGTCAACATAAGCGTGAGACGGTCCATCCACAAGGCTTCGTCAAGATGTCCGCCGCCCATTTCAGAACCACCGCCTTGCTGAGACAACTTGCGATAGCCATTGTCGTAATCCCAGGTGTACACACCTAGTCGCAAGCCATTCAAAGTTGTCAAATCGGCTAGCAAACCAGCAGGCAAATCAAATTGCACTGTGCGCGCCGACACATCCACTTTAATTTTGGCAGCCTCCGGCAATGACACGCCTTCTGCTGATGCGCTGGCGCTTTGTGTAGAGAACAACGCATTGGACCAGCCATGCGCACGCAAACGATAGTGCCAATGCAAGTTGTCAGGCAAGTTGTCTTGCTGCAAAGGCATCACACGCAGGCTGTTGCTGGCATCGGGTTTGCCAATGAATACTGTGAATGCGACGTGGTCAAAGCCATTGGCAGGATTCCAGCTTCGGTTGATCGCTCCCATCTTGATTTTCAAACGCAAGGATTTGCCTGCAGACCAAACTTCCATGTTCTCAATGTCAAAAGTGCCTGGCACATAGGTCGGGTCTTTCGGATAGACATAGCGTCCATGCGGCCCCCGATCATCGCCAACAAGGTCTGCAACATTTGCGCGTAACTGCCAGTCTTTTTTCATGCGCACTTCCTGCGCCTCACTGACAGTCAGCACCGCTTTGGTTTGGGCATGGCGCACCAATAAGACCACACGCTGCAGCGCTTCATCTGCCCAACGCGACGTGTCGACACGCAAATGCCAGCGCGACTTGTCGCCATCCCGTGTGGGCTTTAATACTTGTGCATTTTTCAAATCGCCATTGACCACACAGAGAACTTCCAAGTCGCTAGACGCAGGCAGCGTCCAATCTCCGCTCAGTTCAAAATCACTTGCCACTTGTTTTGGCATATCAGCAGGCAACTGCAATTGCAGCGCAGGAGGGGGCCCCTTGGCATCGGTGCTTGGCACTTTGCTGCTGACCCAAATCAGGGTGCTGCGCGGTGCCAATTGCACATTGAACAAAGCAGCGGTATTGGAAGGCGTCAGGTGCACATCCACAGGCGTTTTGAATTGCCCCCCCTCAGCGCCCCAAACCCCCTTCATGGCAAGCGGCCTGCTTGATGGTTGCAAGCCCTGCATAAGGTCGAGGTTGTCCAACAAAACCTCATGCGATGCCGTGTTGAAGATCACCCAAGCCGATTGCCCTTCGTGGTCCATGCGATACGCCAACACCCCCGCACCTGCAGCATCTTCACGCAATACCGTGGGCACACCGCGAGAGAACACCCGATGTTGTTGACGCACTTGCGCAATGCTTTGGGTAAAACGGTACATGGGAGACTGCGTGTCGAAGTGATCGCGCCCGCCCGATCCATAACCCCTTGCAAACATGGCCGCGCGCTGTTCTTTGAATCCTTGCTCGGTGCCGTAATACAAAGTAGGAATGCCTGGCAAGGTCATGATCAAGGCCAAGCTTTGTCGCAAGGCCAGCTCGTTGCCGCCTTTTAAAAATCGGTCGACATCGTGGTTGTCCAAAAAGCTCGGCATGCGGTGCGGATCGCTGTGAATGCGCATCATTTGCCGAATACGTTCACCCAATTCTTGCGTGGGATGACCTCGTGCCATCACATTGCCCACGCTGCCGTACAAAGGAAAATTGAGCATGCCTTGCAAGACCGGCTGGCCCTTTGCATCGCGTACATAGCTTTCAATTTTGGACATGGCTTGCGTCTCGCCCGCCTTGTCGATGGCAAAACCTTCACCGAAGCTGAAGAAATCTTTGCGTCCAGTTTGCTGCGCCACGATGCGCATGCCGGGTTGTTTGGGGTCTTTGGCATACAAGAAATCTTGCACGGCATCTGGCGGCACAAAGAAAGCGGTGTCTAAGCGGAAGCCATCGACGCCCACTTTGCGAATCCAATGGCCATAGCTGTCTCGTAGCGCACGACGCACCAAGGGATTTTCAGAATTCAAATCGTCCAAGCCCGACATCTGAAAATTCAGCTCTTGCTGGCGGTCGTTGTAGTTGTTGACGTCTGGCGTCCAGTGATAGATGCCTGCTGCGCGATGCGCAGGGTTGCGCGCATCGTTCATGTTGAACGGCACTTGCTTAGGCGCAGTCATGGGCACCGATTTAGGAATCATCTCAAAGCCCTGGGCTGGGTCTTGCGGGTTCCAGTTTTTGTAGCGAAAGAAATCGCCAGTGTGGTTCAGCACAATGTCTTGGACCAAGTACATGCCCCTGCGATGCAAGGCATCCGAGAGCAACTGGTAGTCTTTCAAGCTGCCCACGTGCGGATCGACTCGTTTGAAGTCAGAGGCCCAATAACCGTGATAGCCGCCGTAGACCCCGTTCCACCACTGATTGGCCACGGGGGGTGTGATCCACACTGAAGTGGCGCCCAAACCCTGAATGTAGTCCAGTCTTTTTCGGATACCCGCCAAATCGCCACCGCTGTAGTGCGATTCTTTGTGTGGATTGAATTCGCCGGCGCCTTGATCGTTGTTACGGGGGTTGCCATCCTCAAATCGATCTGTCATGAGGAAGTACATGATTTGATCTCGCCAATCGGGCGAGGGCACATGCAGCTTCAAATTCGGACCTGCATTGGCTGTTGCCAGCGCCACCCCACCAAGGGCCAACACGGCCGAAATGCTTGTAGCTTTACTACGCAAGTAAGAAAATAACATGGCAACCCAATAAAGGCTTTTTGACTGAGGAAGCCTATTTTGCTTGAATATTTTGAAATTTCTCTCTCGATTAGACTTGAAATCACAGTAACAATGCGGTTACATTTCTGATCACTTTCGAAGTAGTTACATTACAAAATCCATGATCGCCTTCGACTCTCCTCGCCTGATCGCAGACATTGGCGGTTTGTATGCACGCTTTGCCATCGAGACCAGCTATGGCGAATTTGCACAACAACGCAGCCTGAGATGCGCTGACTTTCCCAGCTTTGAGGCAGCCATGTCAGCCTACTTGGGCAGCCTCAAATCTGCCGCCGTGGCACATGCGGCTGTGGCCATTGCCAACCCGGTCGATGGCGATCAGGTGCGAATGACCAACTACCACTGGCAGTTTTCAATTGAAGAAACACGGGCCAATTTGGGCCTGGAAACATTGGTGGTGGTCAACGATTTCACATCGCTGGCCATGGCTTTGCCTCGCCTCTCAGCAACGGACTTCAGGCAAGTGGGCACCGGTCAAGCCGTCAAAAATAGTGTGATCGGCCTGATTGGTTCGGGCTCGGGCTTGGGCGTATCGGGCTTGATTCCCTCGGGTGAAGGCTGGACTTCTTTGGGCTCTGAAGGCGGTCACGCCAGTTTTGCACCAGCCGATGCGCGCGAAGCAGCCGTCCTGCAATATGCATGGCGACATTTTGGACACGTTTCTTTCGAACGCTTGTTGTCGGGACCTGGCCTGGAGTTGACATATTTGGCCTTGGCCGAGCTGCAACAAAAAAATGTGACGGCTTTGTCGGCACCCGACATCACACGCATGGCTCTCGACAATCAGGATGCCCTGTGCACTGAAACCCTTGAGGTGTTTTGCAGTGTCTTGGGTACGGCTGCCAGCAATTTGGCAGTCACATTAGGCGCCACAGGCGGCATCTACATTGGCGGTAGCATCGTGCCCCGCTTGGGTGAATTCTTTGACCAATCGGGCTTCAGAAAACGCTTCGAAGACAAAGGCCGGTTCACCAATTACGTGGCCCACATTCCTACCTATGTGATCACGGCACCAGAGGCTACTTTTTTGGGTGCATCGGCCATATTGGACAACCAACTGCGCGCGCTGCTGAGTTCTCCTGGCTCGGCCATTCTCACCCAAATCAGGCGCTCGAGGGCAGAGTTGTCACCCGCAGAACAACGCGTGGCCGACTTGGTCTTGGCAAAACCACGTTCTGTCTTGAGCGACCCCATTCATGACATCGCCCTAGCGGCCCAGGTCAGTCAACCCACCGTGATTCGATTTTGCCGCTCGGTAGGCTGCAAAGGTTTGTCTGACTTTAAATTGCGTTTGGCCTCTGGCCTGAGCATGTCGGTACCGATCACCCACTCCCAAGTGACGCACGACGACTCTATGTTGGAATTGGGCGCCAAGGTCTTGGGCAACACGGCCAATGCCATTTTGCAGTTGCGCAACGAACTGCAGCGCGACGCCATCGACCGCGCCATTGATCTGGTCGCTGACGCCAAACGGGTTGAACTCTTTGCAGTAGGCAACTACGCCGCTGTGGCACAAGATGCGCAAACCAAATTTTTGCGTTTGGGATTGCCTTGCGGCGCCCACACCGACCCCCATTTACAAGATCTAACGGCAGCCACCATTCAGCCTGGCACAGTGGCTTTGATCATCAGCAGCGGCGGCAAGTTGCCCGAGTTAATGGCCCTGCAAGAGAAAATCCAGCAACGCGGTGCCACCTTGATCGCGATCACTGCCAATCAGTCACCTTTGGCCAGAAAAGCGGACGTCGCCTTGGTAGCAGAGCACAACGAACATGCCGCTACCCATTTGCCAATGGTCAGCCGAGTGCTGCACTTGCTGTTGATTGACATTTTGATTGTGGGCCTGGAGATGCGATATTTGACGGCTTCCACCAACACGCTTGACTTAGATGGCCGCCCCCACGAGGTCCCCGCGTCACCTGGCGTGCGCCTGGCAACGCCTTTGAAACCCTACATCTCGCACAGCCAATGATCTGCGGGTTAAGATAAAGAATATCGGGATAACCCTTATGTAATTTTTCTACTAATTACTTGCGTCAGCCTGTAACTTAATTACAATTCCGACCCATCCAGAACCAAACCTGAAGATTCTGCGACCTCGGCAAACGCCGATGTCTCACCGACCTGAAAAGGAGTATTTGCTACATGATCGATTACGCCAGCCGGCAGAGACCCCCCCGCAAGCACATTGTGGGATTGACGGTTGTGGTGGTGTTACACGGGCTGCTGTTTTGGGCCATCAACTCCGGACTTGCGCGCAAGTTCGTGAAGGTCATCAAAGGACCGGTTGAGGCTGTTCTGTTGGAAGAGACCAAACCAGACATTCCGCCACCACCGCCACCACCGCCGCCCCCTAAAAACTTGCCGCCCCCACCGCCGGCCTATGTGCCGCCAGTGGAAGTGGCTGTGGCTGCCCCCACACCGGTCAACGCCATTGCGGCGGTGTCCAACACGCCTCAGCCTGTGGCGCCGCCCTCGCCTTTGCCTGTGCAAACAGCGCCGCCAGCGCCGCCAGCGGTCACGGCCGCTGTCATCAGTGCCTCTAGTTGCGAAAAGCCTGAGTACCCCAGCGCCTCTAAGCGCTTGGAGGAAGAAGGCACCGTGCAGCTGAAGTTCTTGGTGGGCGTAGACGGCAAGGTGATTGAGTCGGCCGTTGAGAAGTCATCTGGCTTTAGGCGTTTGGACGAAGCGGCTCGTGCTGGCTTGTCCAAGTGCCAGTTCAAGCCTGGCACCGTGGACGGCAAGCCTCAGCAAAGCTGGGCGAGCATGAAATACACATGGCGCTTGGAGTAAGAGCGGCGTCGTCGCAGTCTCTTGCCCAAGATCCAAAAATATAAACATCCAACATTTTGTTGAACATTTTTTAAATTTAATTGAATTCGTTTCAGAGGAGTCTTTCCATGATCAAGCAACTCAAAACTCTCGTCCTGGCCATCGGTTTGGTGGCCGGCATGGGTCTGGCCAGCACCAGCTTTGCGGCCAAGCCCAAAGAGGCAGCGCCCGCCGCAGCCGCACCTGCTGCACCAGCCGCTGAAGCAGCAGCGCCTGCAGCACCGGCCGCAGCTGTGGCCGCGCCTGCCGCTCCCGCTGCAGCGCCTTCTGCACACGAAGAGAATCCTTATGGTCTGGGCGCTTTGTGGGCCCAAGGCGACGTGGTGGCCAAGGGCACACTGCTGATCTTGGTGCTGATGTCCATGGGCTCTTGGTATGTGATCATCACCAAGTTCTTTGAGCAGTCAAAAGCTGCTAAGTTTGCAACTGAAGCCAAAGACAACTTCTGGTCTGCTTCTTCACTGCGCCAAGGCGCTGATGGCTTGGCCGAAGACAGCCCCTTCCGCTTCATTGCAGAAAAGGGTCTTGAGAGCGCCAACAAGCACACAGGCCTCTTGGGCGCTGTGGACTTCAACACTTGGACCACACAAAGCATTCAGCGCGCCATTGGCAACGTTCAAAGCCGCATGCAAGACGGCTTGGCTGTGTTGGCCACTGTGGGCTCTACTTCTCCTTTCGTCGGTTTGTTCGGTACGGTTTGGGGTATCTACAACGCGCTGGTCAAGATTGGTATGTCTGGCCAAGCCTCCATTGACAAAGTGGCAGGCCCCGTGGGCGAGTCCTTGATCATGACGGCCATTGGTTTGGCGGTAGCTGTGCCTGCTGTGCTCGGTTACAACTGGTTGGTGCGCCGTAACAAGGCTGTGATGGAAGATGTGAACGCCTTTGGTTCTGACTTGCACTCTGTGTTGCTGGCTTCTAGCAACAAGTAATTCAAAGCTTGTTGAATAGACAAGCCTCAATTACTCAAACTCAAAACAAACTCAAAATACTGAGAGGCCAATTATGGCAATGAGCGTCGGTTCAGACAAAGACGATGAGATCATGAATGAGATCAACACCACGCCCTTGGTGGACGTGATGTTGGTTTTGTTGATCATCTTCTTGATCACGATTCCTGTGGTGACAACGTCCATCAAGGTGGACTTGCCCAAGGAGAAGAACATGGTGCGGGAGACCAAGCCAGAGAACGTGATCATCTCGGTGGATGTGAAGGGCAAGATCTTCTTGTACGACACGCCCATTAAAAATTCAGACGACCTGCTCCAGCGCATGAAGAAGTTTGCGGTCATGAAACCCCAGCCTGAAGTTCAGATCCGGGGCGATGGCAAGAGCGACTTTGAGTCGGTGGGCCGGGTGATGTATGCGGTGCAGCGCGCCGGCATCACCAAGGTCGGGTTCATCACTGAGCCGCAATAAAGGAAGAAGATCATGGGAATGAACGTAGGCTCGGGCTCGGGCAGTGACGAGCCAGAAGTGATGATGGACATCAACACCACGCCATTGATTGACGTGATGTTGGTGCTGCTCATTATGTTGATCATCACGATTCCAGCGCAACTTCACTCGGTGAATTTGGACATGCCGGTCTCGACCCCGCCCACCAAGAAGGTGGAGCCTGTGGTGGTGAAAATTGATGTGGACGCCAACAGCGTGATCAACTGGAACGGCAAGCCCATTGCAGGGCGTGCTGACTTGGAGGCTAAATTGTTGGAGGCTTCTGCCATTCAACCGCAGCCCGAGTTGCACATTCGCTCGCATGCCAAGGCCAAGTACGAGTCTGTGGCTTTGGTGATGGCCAGTGCACAGCGCCTAGGCTTGAACAAATTGGGCATTGTGGGTTCTGAGCAGTTTGTGAATTGATCGACTGAAGAATTAGTTTATGAGCGATACGTTTCCACGCCTGTTGGGGGATGTGGGCGGCACCAATGCCCGCTTGGGTTGGCAAACATCACTCGACAGCGGTGTACAGCATGTACAAGTCTTGCCTTGCGCAGACTTTCCCACCCTGGAAGTGGCCATTCAAGCTTATTTAAAGCATCAGAAATTGCCTGCCCCGCGGGCTTGTGCGATAGGCATTGCCAACCCGATCACGGGTGACACCGTTCGAATGACCAACCACCATTGGACATTTTCGATTTCTGAAATGGCACGTAATTTAGGCGTGTCCAAATTGAATGTCATCAATGACTTCACTGCCTTGGCCTTGGCCATTCCCTCTATTTCGCAAGACCAGTTGATTCAAATTGGTGGCAAGCATGCGTCTGGCTTGGGCCCCAAGGCTATCATTGGTGCAGGCACAGGCTTGGGGGTCTCTGGTTTGTTTCCCGTCAAAGCAGGCCTCGATCAATGGGTGGCCATTGCAGGTGAAGGGGGTCACGCCACATTGGCTGCGCAGACCGAAAAGGAATACCGTGTCATTGAATTGATCCGTCAGCGTTATGGGCATGTTTCTGCAGAGCGCGTGTTGTCAGGTCAGGGTTTGGTGGACTTGTATTTAGCGCTGCGGCAGCTTCAAGGACATGCCCCCATGGAGGTCACAAGTGCTGCCGATATTACCCATTGGGCCCTGGTCAACAAAGAGCCCTTGGCCTTGCAAAGTTTAGAAATGTTTGCTGGTTTTTTGGGCTCGGTCGCTGGCGATTTGGCACTCACTTTAGGCGCATTGGGTGGCGTTTATTTAGGCGGTGGCGTAGTGCCCCGATGGTTGGGTTGGTTTGAGTCGTCTGTTTTTAGAGAACGATTTGAAGCCAAGGGTCGGTTTCGCGAGTACCTCCAAGACATTCCGGTTTATGTGATCAATGCAGCAGAATCCCCGGCTTTATTGGGCGCCTCTAGATCTTTGAACTAAGCGCTCAGCACCATGCGGAGCGCCCAATTGCCTATGTCATGGCTCAAGTGAATGCGTCGTGGTGACCCAAGACGGAATCGGGGCGAATTGAAAAATTGGCCACGATGAAAAAGCATGGGCCGTGCGGCTTGAGATTCCTGTGTTGTTTTTGTTGGGCAAATGAAGAGACGGCAATGAATATGATCAGCGTGGCACACACCCCATGAACACCGCCGAGATTTACCTGATTGCCATGGGCATCGTCTTTACGCTGCCCTACTTGATTTGGCGTTTGGGGCGTACCGAACTTGTAGCGCCTTTGGTCGTGGTTCAAATCATCACGGGCATCTTGCTGGGGCCAGGTGTGTTGGGTGCTTTTTTTCCAGCCTATTACCAATTCGTCTTCAACCCCTCGGTTGTCCAGTCTTTGACTGGCGTGGCTTGGTGGGCGGTGATGTTGTTTGTTTTTTTGGCTGGCATTGAGCTCGACTTAAGCCAAGCATGGGCCGCCAAAAAAGAAAGCGCCTTGACCGCCGGCTTGGCCTTGTTGGTACCCTTGATTTTTGGCGCAGCGGCAGCGAGTTACATCAACTCGGGCCAAATGGGAACGGGCTGGATCGGGGCCTCTGCCAAAGACTGGCAGTTCACCATGGGGGTGGCCATGTCTTGCGCAGTGACGGCCTTGCCCATTCTCATTTTGCTGATGGAAAAGCTAGAGATTTTGCGACAGCCTTTGGGCCAGAGAATTCTGCGTTATGCCAGCTTGGATGACATCGCCATATGGGGCGTTTTGGCTTTGATTTTGATGGACTGGGAACGCATGGGCAAACAGGTCTTTTTCTTGTTGGCCTTTGGCGTGTTGAGCATCGTGCTGCGCCGTATGATGCAGGCGGTCCCGCCAGCAGACCGATGGTATGTGGCCTTGATTTGGCTAATTTTGTGTTCGTTGGGCGCCGATTGGTCTGGCCTGCATTTCATGGTGGGCGCGTTTTTAGCGGGCGTCGTGATCGATGCCGCTTGGTTTGATCAAACGCAAATGGACCTGCTTCGCAAGCACGTGCTATTGGTCATGATGCCCGTGTTCTTTTTAAGTACTGGACTGAAAACAAACTGGGCTATGGGTGGCACCTTGGTGTTTGTGGCGGCAGCTATGTTGTTGCTGGCTTCTGTGGCAGGCAAGTTGCTAGGCGTTCGTTTGGCTGGCAAGATTTTGAGGTGGCCTGATGGCGAAGCTTCTGTGATTGGTTGGTTGCTCCAAACCAAGGCCCTGATCATGATTATTTTTGCCAACATCTTGCTCGACAAACAAATCATTTCTTCGGCCACCTTCACAGCGCTACTGCTGATGGCCGTTGCCAGCACCATGCTCACCACCCCCGTGGTCAGCCCGAAGCTGAAGCAACTGAAATAATTGAACAAAAAAACCGCACGCATGCGGTTTTTTTGTAGGTATCGAAAAGACTTAGTCCGCGTACTTGCCGCTAGCGTCTACAGCCACCTTGATTTTTTGGATCTCGGCTGCCACAAACTTTTTGTGCTCTGCGGGTTCAACACGTTTGTCAGTGACCACCAAAGCACCCAAGCCTTCTTGCTTTTTGATGAACTCAGGATCCTTCAAAGCTTTTTTCATGGCTTCGTTCAATGCGGTGGTAATGGCAGGAGGTGTGCCTTTAGGTGCATACAGGCCGTGCCAAATGGTCAGGTCAAAACCTTTCATGCCCATCTCTTGCAATGAAGGGTAGTACTTGAGCAATTTGTGATCTGACAAAGGCTTGGCTGTGGTCACAGCAAATGCCTTCACGCGGCCAGATTCAATTTGCGCTGTGGTGTTGGTGGTTTGATCGCACATCACATCGACTTGACCGCCCACCAACGCATTCATAGCGGGTGCTGTACCGCCAAAAGGAATGGTGGTCATGGCTTCTTTGGACTGCAATTGGGCTTGCCACAACATGCCGCAAATGTGAGAAGCAGAACCCAAGCCTGCGTGGGCAATGTTCAACTTACCGGCATTGGCGCGGATGTAGTTTTCAAAGTCGCGGTAGGTGTTGGCTGGCAACTGGGGCTTGCCAATCAATGTCATAGGCACATCATTGACCATGCCCAAGAATTCAAAGTCTTCTAAGGGCTTGTAGGAAAGTTTGCGATACAAAGCTGGCGTTGCTGCCATCCCGATGTGGAACAAGAGCAAAGTATGGCCATCGGGGTTGGCACGTGCCACTTTGCTGGCGCCGATAGTGCCACCCGCACCTGCCACGTTTTCAACGACAAAGTTGCCACCAGGCAAGGTTTTGGCCATGGCCACACCCAGATCACGGGCTACTTTGTCAGTAGGTCCACCGGCCGCAAAGGGCACCACAATGGAAATGGGCTTGGAACCCGGGAAATTTTGAGCTTGCGCGACCAGCGCCAAGGCTGCCGCTGCAATTACGAGGATGCGTTTCATCTAAAACTCCTTATCTAGAACCTTAAGTGTAGTTGGCTCATTATCCCCCGCACCCCCGCAGAAACACTAAGGCCCAAAGAGAAAAAGGGCTTCATTCCTTGAAGAATGAAGCCCTTTTGACTCAAATCAGACCAACTCATTGATAACTTCGGGCATCCTCAATCACTTTGCCATCGTTGGCCAAGCTACCAGGTGCCACCAAGTGCACGTCACTGCGCAGCTTGGTGATGTCCCGAATGGCCTCTGCAATTTGCGCTTTGAGCTGTTCTTCGTCATTGCCTGCTGCTTGGGTTTCAACATGCAAGGCCATGCTGTCGTTGGCCATCTCACCTTGCACCACCAAACGGGCCTTCAAGGCGGCGGGGAAGCGCTTCACCACTTCAGCCACTTGACCGGGGTGGACGAACATACCTCGCACCTTGGTGGTTTGATCGGCGCGGCCCATCCAGCCTTTGATGCGTTGATTGGTTCTACCCGTAGGGCAAGGTCCTGCCAATATGGCAGACAAATCTCCCGTGCCAAAACGGATCAGTGGGTAGTCAGGGTTCAAGCTGGTGATCACCAACTCACCCACTTCGCCTTCGGGCACTGGGTCACCGGTGCCTGGGCGAACAATTTCAACAACGACGCCTTCGTCCACGACCAAACCTTGGCGTGCGCTGGTTTCGTAGGCAATGAGACCCACATCGGCTGTGGCGTAGCACTGATACGCGTCTACGCCCTTGGCGGTCATCCAATCGCGCAGGCTAGGCGGAAAGGCTTCGCCAGAGACCAAGGCCTTTTTGACGGAAGGCAGGGCTACGCCCATTTCTGTTGCTTTCTCGATGATGATTTTCAAGAAGCTGGGAGTCCCGATGTAACCCGCAGGCTGCAACTCGGCCATGGCTTGGACTTGTTGCTCAGTTTGGCCAATGCCACCTGGGAACACTGTGCAGCCTAAAGCGTGTGCGCCTGTCTCCATCATGGAGCCTGCAGGTGTGAAGTGATAACTAAAGCAGTTGTGTATCAATTCACCTGATTTGAAACCGGCCGCAGCAATGGCCCGTGCCATGCGCCAGTAATCGGTGCGTGCGCCTTCGGGTTCGTAAATAGGGCCAGGGCTAGAGAACACACGCGGCATGTTCTTGCCAAAGCTGATAGCACTGAAGCCACCAAACACGCTACTGCCCGCAGCACGTGAGGCTTTTTGTTTTTCAAGCAGTTCGTATTTGCGAACCACTGGCAACTTGGCCAACGCAGCACGCGTGTTAATTTCTGCAGCATTGACACCCTTCAAGGCATCAGCAAACGCCGGTGCATTTTTTTGTGCATGCGCAATCTGTGCGGGCAAAGCCGCCAACAGTGCGGCTTCTCGATCGGCAGGGGCGCGCGTTTCCAATGCATCCATGTGCGTATTCATAAAATTCCTTTGAATGTCTATGGATGAATTAGGCCAACCAACGCTTGCGGCGTTTGTAGCTCTTCACATCCTTGAAGCTCTTGCGCTCGCCGCCGCCCATACCCAGGTAAAACTCTTTCACGTCTTCATTGCTGGCCAAGTCTTTGGCGGCACCGTCCATCACAATGCGGCCGCTTTCCATGATGTAGCCATAGTCTGAATACTTCAATGCCATGTTGGTGTTTTGCTCGGCCAACAGGAAGGTCACTTTTTCTTTTGTGTTCAAGTCGCGAACAATGTTGAACACCTCTTCTACAATTTGCGGCGCCAAGCCCATAGAGGGTTCGTCGAGCAACACCATGCTGGGGTTGGTCATGATGGCACGGCCAATGGCGCACATCTGTTGTTCGCCACCCGAGGTGTACGCAGCTTGTGACGTGCGACGTGTTTTGAGACGCGGAAAATAGTTGTAGACCTTTTCCAAATTGGCCGCAATTTCACCCTTGTCTTTGCGTGTGTAAGAGCCAGTGAGCAAATTTTCTTCGATGGTCAAGTGTGCAAAGCAATGACGGCCTTCCATGACCTGCACCACACCCCGTTGAACCAAATCGGCAGGCGATAAGTTTTCAATGCGTTCGCCACGGAGTTCAATCGAACCCTTCGTGACCGCGCCGCGTTCGCCTTGCAGCAAATTGGACACTGCACGCAATGTGGTTGTTTTGCCAGCGCCGTTGCCGCCCAGCAATGCCACGATGCTGCCTTCTGGCACCTGCAAAGACACGCCCTTTAGAACCAAGATGACGTGGTTGTAAATGACTTCAATGCCGTTGACGTTGAGAACAATATTTTTAGCGTCCATGATGACCCTGCTCAATGAATTTCAAACTCCACCTCAAACCTGCGCGCAAGTTTGAAGAAGAGGGGCGGCATGGAGATCCCAAGCCACCCGCCCATGCGTCAGATCAAGACTGGCAATCCGCTGGTGTGCGGCGTGTCAGTTTTTTCTCTGCAGCGTACTTGTCAGCAAATTGCTTCACGAGTGGCTTGATGATGGAAGTATCAGCTTCGATCCAGTCAGAGCTGTAGTTCCACTTCTTGCCGTCCCATGTGTGCATACGTGCAGTGCGTGAACCTTCGTGGTCGAGGCAAGACGTGCTCAGGGGCTTCATGACGGTGTCAAGACCCAGTTTCTTCAAAGCTTTGTCATCCATGTTCAGGTTTTCCAAACCCCAACGGATTTGCTCGCCATTGACCACTTTGCCTTTACCGAAACGCTCTTGCGCAGCGCGCACACCTTCAACGGCCAAGGCAGCACTCACCAAACCACGGTTGTACAAAGTGGTGCCCACTTCGTCAGCTGGGCCAGTGCCTTGCTTCTTGTCATGCACGTGCTTTTTGATGTCTTCCAACACTTTGCCGCCAGGGCCAGTGGCCACCAAGCCGGAATAACCTTTAGCAGCTTCGCCCACGTCTTTCACGTCGGGTTCAGCAGCTGACCACCACACGCCGTACATCTTGTCGCGGGGATAACCTGTGGCCACGGCTTCTTTCAAAGCGGCAGAGTTCATCACACCCCAACCCCACAACAACACGTAGTCAGGGCGGGCTTGACGAATTTGCAACCAAGTGGCTTTTTGCTCCACGCCAGGGGCTGTCACGGGCAACAATTGCAGGTCGTAACCTTGCATCTTGGCACGCTCTTGCAACAAAGGAATTGGCTCTTTGCCGTAAGGGCTGTCGTGATAGACCAAGGCAATTTTCTTGCCCTTCAAGTTGCCGTTTTCTTTCTTGGTGAGGTGCTGCATGATGATGTCAGCGCCAGACCAATACGTGCCCATCAAGGGGAAGTTCCACTTGAACACACCACCATCGCTAGACTCTGAACGACCATAGCCGCCAGTGATCAAAGGATTTTTGTCAGCAGGTGCTTTTTCAGTCAAAGCGAAAGTAATGCCCGTTGACAAAGGCTGGAAGATCCCGCCTTGTGCTTTGCCTTTAAGGCGCTCGTAGCATTCCACACCGCGGTCTGTGGCGTAGGCTGTGTCGCACTCTTCAAAGGTGATTTTGACGCCGTTGATACCGCCATCACGGGCGTTGATCAACTTCAGGTAATCGGCATAGCCGTTAGCCCATGGCACACCGTTTGGCGCATAAGCACCTGTGCGGTAAGGCAGCACGGGGAAGAATTGTTCTTTGGCTTGTGCATAGGCAGCGGTGCTGACCAATGCGCTGGAAGCAGCCGCAGCCACCACCGATGCAGCGAGAACGAGTTGACGAAGCTTCATGGTTTGTCTCCTGTTGAAAAATTTAAAGAAGCAGTGAAAAAAACTTGGTTTGAATACTGGTAATGAACTTAGTGAGGGAAAGGCCAGACGCGCATTTTTTGCTTGCCCACACTCCACAATTTGGCCAAACCGTGCGGTTCAACAATCAAGAACCACACAATCAAAGCGCCAAAAATAATTTGCTCTGCGTGGGTCAAGGCAGCTGTGCTGACTTCAACGCCCACAAGCGAACCCAAAACGGGCAAGATCAAGTTGATAGCAATTGGCAGAATCACAATGAAAGCCGCGCCAAAGAAGCTACCCATGATGGAGCCCATGCCGCCCAAGATCACCATGAACAGCAATTGGAAAGAACGATCGACCGAGAAAGCTGCTGGCTCCCACGAACCCAAGTGAACAAAAGCCCACAGCGCACCTGCCACACCTACAATGAAGGAGCTGACCGCAAAGGCGCTGAGTTTGGCGTACATGGGGCGAATGCCGATCACAGCAGCGGCCACGTCCATGTCGCGAATGGCCATCCACTCACGGCCGATGGCACCTCGCACCAGGTTTTTGGCCAATACACCAAACACCACCAAGATGCTCAAGCAGAAAATGTATTTCTGCAAAGGGGTGACAACATCAAAACCAAACGCGCTGAGGTTGGCCACCGATGCTGTACCCGAGGCTGAATCATTGGTAAACCACTTGATGCGCAGGAATGCCCAATCGCAGAAAAACTGCGCTGCCAATGTGGCCACCGACAAATACAAGCCCTTCACACGCAAGCTAGGAATGCCGAAGAAGATGCCCACCAGCGTGGCAAAAAAGCCGCCAACCAACAGTGCTGCCACCAAGGGGATGCCTTCTATGCGAACCCAGCAATTGAACGCCGCATAAGCGCCCACCGCCATGAAAGCGCCAGAACCCAAAGAGATTTGTCCGCAATAACCGACCAAGATGTTCACACCCAGGGCGGCGAGCGACAAGATCAGGAAGGGAATCAGAATGGCGCGCATCATGTATTCGTCGGCCATGAATGGCACGGCTAAAAATGCGAATGCAACGATGAGCAACACACCCCAGCGGTCTTGTGCGATGGGGAAGATTTGCTGATCAGCTTTGTAGCTGGTTTTGAATTGGCCGTTTTCTCTGTAAAACATAAATTCTTTCTGCGATCGTGAATGTTCAGTGCTAGCGTTTTGGTTTAAACGCGATCGATGATCTTTTCACCGAACAAACCTTGAGGACGAACCAACAAGAAACCCAAGGCCAGCACATAGGCGAACCAGATTTCAATGCCGCCGCCCACATAAGGGCCCAAGAAAACTTCTGACAATTTCTCACCCACACCGATGATGAGACCGCCAATGATGGCGCCGGGTACCGATGTCAAACCGCCCAAAATCACCACGGGCAAGGCACGCAAAGCAACCGTTGATAAGGAGAACTGCACGCCCAATTTGGAGCCCCAAATCATGCCGGCCACCAAAGCCACAATACCGGCCACACACCACACAATGACCCAAATGCGGTTCAAGGGAATGCCAATGGACTGAGCCGCTTGGTGGTCATCCGCCACGGCGCGCAGGGCGCGGCCAGTGGTGGTTTTCTGGAAGAAGACGCTGAGGCCAGCCACCAAGATGGCCGCGATGGCCGCTGCCACCAGGTCTTCTTGGTTGATCATGATGCCCCCTTCAAAGGCTTTTTCGAAAGCCATCAAAGGTTCTTTGGGCATGCCAATGTCGATCTTGTAAATGTCACTGCCGAAAATAGTTTGGCCCACACCGTCCAAGAAATAAGTGATGCCCAAAGTGGCCATCAACAGGGTGGTGCCCTCTTGGTTGACCAGATGGCGCAAGACCAAATATTCAATGACCCACGCCACGATGAACATGACGCCAGCGGCCAACACAAAGGCAATGAGGTTGGCAGCCACAGGGCTGGTGATGCCTGCATAAGCAGGAATCCACTCGGCAAAACGCGCCATGGCCAAGGCTGCAAACAGCACCATGGCACCTTGCGCGAAATTGAACACACCCGATGCTTTGTAAATGAGCACGAAGCCCAAGGCCACCAAGGAATACAACATGCCGGCCATCAGGCCGCCAATCAAGGTTTCAAGAAAAAATCCCATTTTGCTGTCCTTGTGCTTAGTGTGATGTGCCCAAATAGGCGCTGATCACTTCTTCGTTGTTGCGAACTTCTTCGGGCGTACCGTCGCCAATTTTTTTGCCGTAGTCGAGCACCACCACGCGGTCGGAAATGTCCATCACCACGCCCATGTCGTGTTCAATCAAGACAATGGTGCAACCAAACTCGTCGTTGACGTCCAAGATGAAACGGCACATGTCTTGTTTCTCTTCAACGTTCATGCCGGCCATGGGCTCGTCGAGCAACAGCACTTGTGGCTCCATGGCCAAGGCGCGGCCCAAGTCCACACGTTTTTGCAAACCGTAGGGCAATTGGCCCACAGGCGTTTTACGGAAGGCTTGGATTTCCAAAAAGTCAATGATCTCTTCCACCCGCTCGCGGTGTTTGATCTCTTCGTTTTCAGCAGGACCAATGCGCAGGGCTTGCATCAAGATATTGCTCTTCATGCGCAAGTTGCGACCGGTCATGATGTTGTCAATCACGCTCATGCCTTTGAACAAAGCCAAGTTTTGGAAAGTTCGGGCCACGCCCATTTCAGCCACTTGGCGGCTGTTCATGTGATCAAAGGTTTGACCCCGGAAAGTGATGCTGCCCTCTTGCGGTGTGTAAACACCGTTGATGCAGTTCAGCATGGAGCTTTTGCCAGCGCCGTTGGGGCCAATGATGGCGCGAATTTCATGTTCTTTCACATTGAAAGAAATGTCGGTGAGCGCTTTCACGCCACCAAATCGCAAGCTGATGTTTTGGACGTCTAGGATCACGTCGCCAATGTGTTTTGTCATGCTGCAGCCTTCACGGGCACAAATGTTTTGGCATCAGAAATTTTGAGGGTGGCGCTGACACTGCCTGTGCGACCATCTTCAAACTTCACAACGGTTTCAATGAACTGTGTGGTCAAACCACCGTACAGCGCATCCACCAAAGGCTGGTATTTCTCGGCAATGAAGCCACGACGTACTTTGTTGGTTCGTGTGAGCTCGCCATCGTCGGCATCGAGTTCTTTGTGCAAGACCAAGAAGCGGCTGACTTGGCTGCCGGCCAACAAGGTGTCTTCGGCCAAATCGGCATTGACTTGCTCAACGCACTCGCGAATGAGTTCATACACTTCTGGCTTTTGCGCCAAGTCGGTGTAACCGGCGTAGGGCAAGTTACGGCGCTCGGCCCAATTGCCCACAGCATCAAAATCAATGTTGATCATGACGCACACTTTTTCGCGCTGGTCGCCATAGGCCACCACTTCTTTGATGTGCGGGAAGAACTTGAGTTTGTTCTCAACGTACTTGGGTGCAAACATGGCACCATCGTTGCTGCCGCCTTTGATGCGGCCCACGTCTTTCACGCGGTCAATGATCTTCAAGTGACCATGGCTGTCTAGGAAGCCCGCATCGCTGGTGTGGTACCAGCCGTCGGCGGTCAAAACTTCGGCTGTAGCTGTTGGGTTTTTGTAATAGCCTTTGAGCAATCCGGGTGACTTGACCAAGATCTCGCCGTTGTCGGCCACCTTGATTTCAACACCGCGGCAAGGCACGCCCACGGTGTCGGCACGCGCTTGGTTGTCAGGTTGCAAGCAAACAAACACGGCCGTTTCCGTAGAGCCGTACAACTGCTTCAAATTCACGCCAATCGAGCGATAGAACGTGAACAAATCAGGACCAATGGCTTCACCGGCGGTGTATGCCACACGCACTCGGCTAAAGCCAATGTTGTTGCGCAAAGGGCCATACACCAACAAGTTGCCCAAGCCGTACATGAGGTTGTTGAACAAGCCAATCGACTCGCCGTCCATGCGCTTGGGACCCACGCGCTTGGCCAAATCCATGAAGTATTTGTACATGCCGCGCTTGAGAGAACTGGCATCTTCCATGCGAATGCTGACGCTGGTCAGCATACCTTCAAACACCCGGGGAGGTGCGAAGTAATACGTGGGACCAATCTCTTTCAAGTCAATGGTGACGGTGGCCGCAGATTCGGGGCAGTTCACCACATAACCCGCCACCAACCACTGGGCGTAGCTGAAAATATTTTGACCAATCCAGGCGGGTGGCAAATAAGCCAGCACGTCTTCGCTGGACGTGAGGTGATCAAACTCCGCACCAGCTTGCGCACGGTCAATCAAGGTACCGTGTGTATGCACCACACCTTTGGGATTGCCTGTGGTGCCGGATGTGAAGAACATGGCGGCCACGTCTTCCTTGGCGCCCAAGGCCACTTGTTCTTTGTAAAAGTCGGGGTGCTGTTTAGAAAAAACCTCGCCCGCCGCCAAGAGTTCATCAACAGAGCCTAAACCTGGTTCGTCGTACTTGCGCAAACCACGGGGGTCGTCGTAATAAATGTGAGACAGTGCAGCGTAGGACTCTCGAACTTCCAACATTTTGTCGACCTGCTCTTGGTCTTCCACCACGCACAAACGCACTTCTGCGTTGGTCATGGGGAACACGCATTCAGCGGCCACGGCATCTTGGTAAAGCGGTACGGGAATGGCACCCAACGATTGCGCGGCCAACATGGTGGCGTAAAGGCGCGGACGATTTGAGCCCACCACAATCATGTGCTCACCACGCTTCAAGCCCGCTTGGTGCAAGCCGCAAGCCATGTGCATCACCATGGTGGCCATGTCTTGCCAGCTGATGGTTTGCCAAATGCCATATTCTTTTTCACGCATGGCCGGCGCATTGGGGCGCTGGGCAGCGTGTGCCAAAAGCAATTGAGGAAAGGTCGTCTGCATACGGGTCCTGGTTGGGTCACCGTCTCGTCCAAAAGAAGAGACTTGTTGATTACTTAGACCGGATGCTAGACTTTCATTTGACGTCAAGTTGTCGTTTCGACGACAATCTATTGCAACACCCACTAGGATTTTCCCTAAGATTTTCAACGTCTTACATGAAGATGACATGAAATCTGATCTGCATCAAAGAAGGCGCCCCCCGACCGATGAGGAATTGGCCAACATTCCTTGGTTGCCCTTGCTTCTCCCAAAGGAACGCGAGCGTGCTATCAATGCATTGCGCGTGGGTGATGCAGAAAAAGGTGACTTTGTATGCCGTGTGGGACGACCCGTCACTTATTGGTTTGGCACCGTCTCTGGCCTTTTAAAGATGAGCAGCGACAACGAGGACGGCCAGACCATGACCTTTACCGGTGTGCCACCCGGCGGATGGTTTGGCGAAGGGACGGCCTTAAAACGAGAGGTCTACCGGTACAACATCCAAGCCTTGCGCACCAGTGTGGTGGCGGGCTTGCCTCTAGAAACTTTCCATTGGCTCATCGACAACTCCCTGGGTTTCAACCGCTTTGTGATGAACCAATTGAACGAGCGCTTGGCCCAATTCATTGCGGCCCGTGAGTTTGACCGCTTGAACAACCCCGACTTGCGCGTCGCGCGCAACTTGGCCGCCTTGTTCAACCCCGTGCTGTTTTCGGGGGTCGGCGATTTGCTGCGCATCACACAGCAAGAGTTGGCTTACTTGGTCGGCCTGTCCAGGCAACGCGTGAACGAAGCCCTGATCCACTTGCAAGAAGAAGAGTTGATTCGCGTGGAATATGGGGGCTTGCGAATTTTGGACCTGCAAGGCCTCCGCACCCGCATGATTGACCGCAGAAACGGGGACAATCAGTCCAAAGAAAAAACCTTATGAACCAGCCTCCCGCCAAACCCAGCTTTACCCGTGCACCTCGGCCAGCCAACGCCCTGTCTGCAGCACACCCCAATGCCGCAGGTGCCACCACCGTGCGCTTGAACAAACGCATGGCAGAACTGGGGCTGTGCTCGCGGCGCGAAGCCGATGCTTGGATTGAGCAAGGCTGGGTGTTGGTCAACGGCAAAGTGGCTGAGATGGGCATGCAAGTGGGGTCGGCCGATCGCATCACAGTGGAGCGCGCCGCACAAGCTCAGCAAGAACAACAAGTGACGGTGTTGTTGCATAAACCCATGGGCTATGTGAGTGGCCAAGCTGAAGACGGGCACGAACCCGCCATGGTGTTGTTCCAAGCGCGCAACCAATGGTCTGGCGACACGACGCGCATTCGTTTCAGCCCGGCGCAATTCAAGGGCTTGGCCCCTGCAGGTCGTTTGGACATTGATTCAGTGGGCTTGCTGGTCATGACGCAAGATGGACGCGTGGCGCGCCAACTGATTGGTGAAGACTCCGACATGGAGAAAGAGTATTTGGTGCGCGTGACCTGTGCAGGCCCTCAGGGAGATATTTCGGTCAATGTGCAAGCGCATTTTCCAGCAGCACAAATGCAAAGGCTGCGCCACGGTCTGAGCTTGGATGGCAAGCCTTTGAAGCCGGCGCAAGTGGAATGGCAAAACCCCGAGCAACTTCGCTTTGTCTTGAAAGAAGGCAAAAAGAGACAAATTCGCCGCATGTGTGAACAGGTAGGGCTCAAGGTGGTGGGCCTGAAACGCATTCGCATGGGCCGCGTGCACTTGGGTGCTTTGCCTGTGGGTCAATGGCGTTACCTCGGACCTAAAGAGAGTTTTTAAATTTTGCTGGCCGGCTTCTTTTCTGGGCAAATTGCCAGGCCTACTTAAAAAGGAACACATCATGAACAACACCTCTTTGCGGACATTGAAACGGGGTCTGGGCTGGCTCTTGACCAGCAGCGTGTTGGCCTTCAACGCGCAAGCTGCCACCGTCAATGCCATCTGCAGCACTGACCAAAGTTGGTGTGAGATGGCGGCGCAAGCTTTCACCAAAGCCACTGGCGTGACGGTCTTGCAAACGCGCAAAGCCACCGGTGAAGCGCTGGCACAAATTCGTGCCGAAGCCGCCAACCCCAAAACCGACATCTGGTGGGGCGGCACAGGCGATCCATTTTTGCAAGCCGCCGAGATGGGTTTGCTCACGCCCTATCGCCCTGCCTACATCAACGATTTGTATGGCTGGAGCGTGCGTCAATACGCCATGTCTGAAAACAAAGTGGGCGGTTTCTACACCAGTGCCATTGGCTTTGGTTGGAACACTGAGTTGTTGAAAAAGAAAAACTTACCCGCGCCCAAATGCTGGTCCGATTTGCTCAAGCCTATTTACAAAGGCGAAGTTGAAACCTCACACCCTGCCTCCAGCGGCACGGCCTACACCATCTTGGCCGGCTTGGTGCAATTGATGGGTGAAGATGCCGCCTTCGATTACATGAAGAAGCTGAACCAAAACGTGACCCAATACACCCGCAGCGGTACCGCCCAAGCACCCAATGTGGCCAAAGGCGAAGTGGCCGTGGGCATCAGCTTTATGTTTGGCTTTGACCTCTGGAAACACAACAAATATCCCGTGCAATCGGGTGCACCCTGCGAAGGCACCAGTTACGAAGTGGGCGGCATCGCCTTGATCAAAGGCGCTCGAAACGCGGAAGCGGCAAAGCAGTACTACGACTGGCTGATGAGTGCAGAAGGACAAAAAATCGGTGGCTTGGCCGGCAGCCTGCAATTTCCGGCCAACAAAACCTTCAAGCCAGACCCCCGCATCCCCACCCTCGATGACGTTCGCCTGATTAAATACGACTTCGAGAAATACGGCAAAGCGGCTGAACGCAAGCGCCTCCTAGACCGCTGGAACAAAGAGGTGGGCGCCCAAGCTCGCTAAACCCCCTTAGCACATCACCCCTTGAAATTTCCAAACCCATCCCCAATTCTGGGGGTGGTGGGTTGTTCTGACCCTTCTCGTGCCCAGCCTTTGCGTGGGCAAGTATTCCTTTTAACCGCATTGTGTAAATTTGAAGATGACTAAAAAGACCCATGCCTTTCAGGCCGAAGTAGCCCAGCTGCTCCACTTGGTAACGCACTCTCTGTATTCCAACCCCGAAATTTTTGTCCGTGAATTGGTCTCTAATGCGTCTGACGCTTGCGACAAGTTGCGCTTTGAAGCTTTGAACAATGACGCGCTGTACGAGAACCAACCCAACTTGGAAGTTCGTTTGTCGTTTGACACCGAAGCCAAGACACTGACCATTGCCGACAACGGCATTGGCATGACCGCCCAAGAAGCCATTGACAACTTGGGCACCATTGCCAAGAGCGGCACCAAAGACTTCATGAGCAAACTCTCTGGCGATCAAAAGTCAGATGCGCAACTCATTGGTCAATTTGGCGTGGGCTTTTACTCGGGCTTCATTGTGGCTGACAAGATCACTGTCGAAACTCGACGCGCTGGCGCACCCGCTTCTGAAGGCGTGCGCTGGATCAGCGGTGGCACTGGCGACTTTGAAGTTGAAAACATCGAACGCGCCACACGCGGCACCAGCATCATTTTGCATTTGCATGAAGACGCGCTGCAATATGCCAACACTTGGAAACTGAAAGAAATCGTCGGCAAATATTCCGACCACATCAGCTTGCCCATCTTGATGGAAAAGGAAGAGTGGAAAGATGGCGAACTGATTGGCAAAGACGAAAGCGAAGGCCGCAAGCCTGGCGGCATGGTCAAGACAGGCGAGTGGGAAGCCATCAACAAAGCCACGGCCTTGTGGACTCGTCCTAAGAAAGACGTGACCGACGAGCAATACAAAGATTTCTACAAGCAAATCAGCAAAGACTTTGCCGAGCCACTCACTTGGACGCACAACCGCGTGGAAGGCAGCACCGAGTACACCCAGCTTTTGTACATCCCTTCACAAGCCCCTCAAGACTTGTGGAACCGCGACAAAAAAGCGGGCATCAAGTTGTACGTCAAGCGCGTCTTCATCATGGACGATGCTGAAGCCTTGATGCCCAGCTACTTGCGCTTTGTCAAAGGTGTAGTGGACTCTGCCGATTTGCCTTTGAACGTCAGCCGCGAGTTGCTGCAAGAAAGCCGCGACGTCAAAGCCATTCGCGAAGGTTGTACCAAGCGCGTGTTGTCCATGCTGGAAGACTTGGCCAAACACAATGAAGCGCCTGCGGCATCGGAAGATGGCGTGACCGATGTGGTGAGCGAAGAAGACAAAGCCAAGCAAGGCCAGTACACCCGCTTCTACAAAGAGTTTGGTGCTGTGCTGAAAGAAGGCTTGGGTGAAGACTTTGGCAACCGCGAGCGCTTGGCCAAATTGCTCCGCTTCGCATCCACTTCTTCCGATGAGGTGAGCGTGTCTTTGGCCGATTACAAAGCGCGCATGAAAGAAGGCCAAGAAGCCATCTACTACATCACCGCAGACACACTGGCTGCGGCCAAGCACAGCCCTCAGTTGGAAGTGTTCAAGAAGAAGGGCATTGAAGTGTTGCTCATGACCGACCGTGTGGACGAGTGGGCCTTGAACTTCATGCACGAGTTTGATGGCACGCCCATGCAAAGCGTGGCCAAAGGTGCGTTTGACTTGGGCAGCTTGCAAGACGAAGAAGAAAAGAAAGCGGCTGAAGAAGCTGCCGAAACTTTCAAACCTTTGCTGGCCAAACTGAAAGAAGCTTTGAAAGACAAAGCGGAAGACGTGCGTGTGACCAGCCGTTTGGTGGACTCCCCTGCATGTTTGGTGGTGACCGACAACGGCATGAGCATGCAGTTGGCGCGCATGCTGAAACAAGCCGGTCAGCAAGCGCCAGAGTCTAAGCCTGTGTTGGAAGTGAATCCCGAGCATGCGTTAGTGAAGAAGCTTGAAGGTTCTGTGCATTTCCATGACCTGGCCAACATTTTGTTTGACCAAGCGTTGTTGGCCGAAGGCGGTATGCCGGAAGACCCAGCGGCTTATGTGCGCCGTGTGAATGCTTTGTTGGTTTAATCCAAATTTAAATGACTTGCATTTCAAACAAAAAGCCGCCTTCGGGCGGCTTTTTGTAAGTGCTTAAACCACTAAAAGTGGCTCCTGCATTTGCTCTATTTGCTCTTCCAACATTTGGACTTGACCTCGCCAATAGTCGGGCGTACCAAACCAAGGGAAGTTGATCGGAAAAATAGGATCGTCCCAACGCCGCGCCAACCATGCGCTGTAATGCACTAGGCGCAATGTGCGCAAAGGCTCAATCAAGGACAGTTCACGCCGATCAAAATCGCGCACTTGCTCATACCCCTCTAGCAACATGCTCAGCTGACCCGAGCGTTGTTTGCGATCGCCCGACAACAACATCCACAAGTCTTGCACTGCCGGGCCCATGCGCGCATCGTCTAGGTCCACAAAGTGTGGGCCGCCACCTGGCAAGTCTGCAGGCGTCCACAATATATTGCCAGGGTGGCAATCGCCATGCAAACGCAGCATTTGAAAATGATGCCAATCGCTGCCATGCGCAGAACCGAAGTCAGCGGCATGCATCAGATCCATGGCTTGCTGCCACGCGTCTTGCCATGCACGCTCGACTTCCATGGGAATGGCTTTGTTGGCAAACAACCAATCCTTGGGTTCTTGCATGAAGGTATCGATGCTAAGCGTTGGACGGTTGTGAAAAGGCTTGGCAGCCCCCACGGTATGAATGCGCGCTAAAAATCGGCCAATCCATTCCAACACTTCGTCGTCGTCCAATTCTGGTGGACGTCCCCCGCGGCGCTCACTGACGGAAAAAGAGAAGCCTTGAAAAACTTGGCCGGATGCAGCGCCATTTGCATCACTTCCAGCAAAAGGTTTGTGATGCAAGGTACGCCCCTGCAAATTCAAGGCAGGTACAACAGGAACTTCTGCCGCAACCAACTCTGCCGCAAAGTCGTGCTCTTCTTGAATCTGTGCATCGGTCCATCGACCGGGCCGATAAAACTTTGCGACGACACTGTCCGGTACTGGCGTGCCATCGGTTTGTGTCGGGGCTCGCTCAGTTTCAAGTTGAATTTGATAGACGCGGTTTTCGTAGGAGCTGAGCGCTGTAAGGCGGCCATCCCCCATCAGACCGATGTCGGCCAAAGCATCTAAGACAGCGTCGGGTGTGAGTGACGCATACGGATGCAAAGCGTCCCACTCGGCAGGCCCTTGTGGGAGATCATTCGTCATTCAGTGTTCCTAAAAATTCAAACGGCACATCTTGCTTCACCAAAATGACGGTACAAGGCGCCTCCATGGCCACCTTGATGGGCACGGTGGTCACAAAGCGCTGCATCTGCAAGCCATGGGTGGCAGCCCCCATGATGATCATGCTGACGTCATTGCCTTGTGCATACTTGACCAAGGCATCGGCCACATCGCCCGACTCCAATACATGGAAAGAAACTTGATGGTCATGCAAATCAAGCCCTTGCGACCATTGTTGCATGCGCGCCAAGTGCACGCGGTGCACGCTGCTTTCACTTTGACTGGATTCTGTGCTGCTGATGTCACCCGAGGAAATCACGGTGACACACGCCAGGCGCGCGCCAGGCCGAATGCCCAAAGACCTGGCAACCGCTTCACGCAGGGAATACCAAGTGGCATCGCTCACATCGGCATGCGGCAAGGCCACCATCAAGATGGGGACTTCTTTGATTTGCTGGGATGGTAACGGGCTAGGCTGGTAGTGCATGCCGGCGGCTTTCAGCCAGCGCTTGAAATGTTCTTTGAAGCCTGTGCCCTTGATTTGCCGACCGCGATCGGTGATGCGAATTTGATCGGGATGACTCAAATCCATGGCCAAGTGCGCCGCAGAAGGGTAACGCTTGGCCGCCTCGGGATGCAGGCATTTCAAAATCACTTCTTGCAACCACTCTGGCACCAGAGGGTTGCGCTTGCGAGGTGGCACAGGGTCCATCCACAAACGCTGACGCATGCCCCCTGCTGTTGCGGGCTCACCAAAGGGCAACTCGCCTGTGGCGAGTTCATACAACATGACGCCGATGGCAAAAATATCAGAGCGAGGGTCGCCGCGCACGCCTACTACTTGCTCGGGTGCAATCCACGCGGGAGAACCCACAGCCTTGCGCAATTCTTCCGCCAACAAATCAGGGTAATGGGCGTGGCATGACAAGCCAAAATCTAACAACACCACTTTGCCATTGGGGCGGATCAAGACATTGGCCGGCTTGAGATCTAGGTGACACACATTTTGTTTGTGCAAGCTGTGCACCGCATGTGCCAATTCAGTCCCCAAGCGGGCAATGGCCCGGTCATGCAATCCTGTTTGAAATATTTCTTTGTGAAAGTTTTCGGCCCAAGTTTCAAGAGTTGCCGCTTGCACGTACTCCATCACCAAATAGGGCGTTCGCAACAAATCACCGGCCGCCACAAAACGCGGTACATGCGCGCCTGAGAGGGCTGGCAAAATTTGATGCTCCACCTCAAAGCTCACGATGTTCTCAGCACCATCCCCCGCAGTCATGCGCGGAATTTTCATGGCCATGGGAAACTCTGATTCGCGGCGCGTATCGTCTTCGCTCAAGGCATATTGAACGGTGTAGATGTGTGCCATGCCGCCGGCATGCAGGCATTCTTCAATTTCAAAGCCATCAATGACATGGCCAGGATTTAAAAGTTTCATCGCCCCAACGCCAATCGTTCAGCAAAAAATTCAGGCAAGCCCGCGTTGCGAATGGCATTTGCAGCCGCATGATGGTCATAGGCCACACGGTGAAATGTCATGCGTCCCGCCACATCATCGTAGAGGGCATACATCGCTTCCGGCTTGTGATCGCGCGGTTGTCCAACCGACCCCACAGTGGCCACCCAACGGCGATGCGAGGGCATGGGTACAGGCACGCCCGCAGTCGGCTCGAAGCGCATCATGCTGTGTCCTGTGCCGCGGTAATACACCGTTTGCTGATGCACATGTCCTACCACCACATGGCGTGCATCGAAATTTTGAAGCGCATGATCGGCACACATATCTGCCGCACGCTCTGAGTCGACATAGTGCCAACGCTCGGGGGCATGCGCGCTGGCATGCACCAACAACAAATGTCCCGACATAGCGGTTAAAGGCAAAGACTTTAAAAACTCACGCTGCGAGGCACTCAGCTGATCAAAGGTCCACTGAGCCGAACTGCTGCCTAAACTCGGATCATCGACAGGCGGCTTGACAGCCATGGCATCGTGGTTGCCTTGAATGACCCAGCCCCCCTCATCGGCAAGTTGCATGGCGATGTTCACCACCTCTTGCGGGTTGCCGCCATAACCGACCAAATCACCCAGCAAAGCCCAATGCGCCACCCCCTGCAACTTTGCATGCGCCATGCAAGCGCTCATGGCTTGCAAGTTGGCATGAATGTCCGAGAGCAATGCAATTTTCACAAGATCATTTTCCAGTGAAGCGTGCGTCGCGTTTTTCAACGAACGACTGCACACCTTCTTTGGCGTCTTCGCTGTTAGACAAGGTTTTTTGCACCGAGATGAATTCGTGCATGGCCACCAATGGACCTTGCTCTACGGCTTTCAAAACACTTTGACGCGTGGCGACTACCGCCAAGGGTGATTGCGCGGCAATGGCTTTTGCAATCTTCAAGGCTTCGTTCAGTTGTTCACCTGCAGGCACCACACGTTGTACAAAATTCAAACGCAAAGCTTCTGCGCTGTTGAACTCATCACCTGTGAGCAAATGCAGCAAGGCATTGCCCATGCCGGCACGTTCAGCCATGCGCAATGTGGCACCGCCCGTGGCCATGATGCCGCGTTTCACTTCCAATTGCGAGAAGCGGCAATTGTCTGAAGCGACCACAATGTCAGCAGCCAACATCAACTCAATGCCCAGGGTGTAGGTGATGCCCTGCACCGCCACGACCAGGGGTTTGGTACGGCGACGATAGCCTTCCATGCCCAGATTGAGCGGGTCGACCAAACCCAGCGGCACGGCTTTTTCGCCGCGCTGCATGAGCGGTGCAATGGTGGGCAGATCAAGTCCCGCTGTGAAGTGATCGCCCATGGCATGCAACACGCCCACGCGCAAGGCTGGCTCGTCGTCGAGGCGTGTGTAGGCCTCACCTAACTCGCGGTACATCTTGGGCGTAAAGCCGTTGCGCTTGTTAGGTCGGTTGATACCGATCAACAACACGCTGCCTTGTACTTCCAAGTCGATGCTGCCTTCTGGGTGAATATTCGTCATAGCAATCCTTGCACAGAGATTAAAGAACTGCGCGTGATACGCACTTGCGCTACATCAATATTGGTAAACGCCATGGCCTGTTTTGCGGCCTAAACGACCAGCTGCCACCAACTCTTTGAGCAAGGGACAAGGACGGTATTTGCTGTCGCCAAATTCATTGAGGTAAACCTCCATCACGGCCAAGCACACATCCAAGCCGATCATGTCGGCCAAGGCCAAGGGGCCAATAGGCTGGTTGCAACCGAGCTTCATGCCCGCGTCAATGTCGTCCGGTGTGGCCAAGCCTTCTGACAACACAAACAGGGCTTCGTTGATCATGGGTACCAAGATGCGGTTGACCACAAAACCTGGCGCGTTCTTCACGGTGATGGGTGTCTTGCCCAAGGCTGTGGCCAAGGCGTGTACCGCATCGTGCGTTTCGTCGCTGGTTTGTAAGCCGCGAATGATTTCCACCAAGGCCATCATGGGCACAGGGTTGAAAAAGTGCATGCCAATGAAGCGGTCTGCACGTGCCGTAACGGCAGCCAACTGGGTAATGGAAATTGACGATGTGTTGGAGGCAATGATGACTTCAGGCGCCAGCAAAGCATCGAGTTGCTTCAGAATTTTGACTTTGAGGTCTTGGTTTTCAGTAGCCGCCTCAATCACCAAATCGGCACTCATCAGGTCTTCGTACTGGGTACTGCCTTGAATTTTGGCCAGCGCAGACGCCTTGTCGGCTTCTGTGATTTTTTCTTTTTTCAGCAAGCGGTCCAAGCTGCCCGACACCGTGGCAATGCCCTTGGCCACGGCCGCTTCAGAAATGTCCACCATCACCACGGGAATGCCCACCACGGCACATGCTTGTGCAATGCCGTTGCCCATGGTGCCTGCGCCAATGATGCCTACTTTTTGAATGATCATGATTGAAGAATGAAAAGTTGATGAAAAGAAAAGCGTTGTCAGCTTGCGTTATGCGCGAAAGCGTTTGCGCGTCAGTGCCAGCGCCACCCAAAACGCAACCACAGTGACCAGCAGCAACAAGCAGATATTGCTCACAAAGTGCTGTGGCCATTGGTCTAAAAACAAAGGCCGCACCAGTTCAACAGCTGCCGTCAGGGGCAAATAAGACGTGACCTCTTGCAACCAGTCTGGCAGTTGCGTGCGCGGAAAATAAATGCCCGACAAAAACATCATGGGCGTGAGAAACAAGGTGAAGTAATAGGTGAAGAAGTCATAGCCTTTGGCCATGGCGTTGAAGATCAAGGCAATGCAACTGAAGGTCACGCCAACCAGCCACAAGATAGGCCACGCCAACAACAACTTCCAACTGTGACTGATACCCAAAACCAACATCACACCCAAAATGGCTGTCACGGTAAACAAGGCTTTGTAAGCAGCCCACAACATTTCGGCCATCACCACATCGTCTAGCCGTACGGGCGCATTCATGATGCCATCCCAAGTCTTTTGCATGTGCATGCGTGAGAAGGCAGAGTACAAAGCTTCAAAGGAGGCCGCATTCATGGCACTCATGCAAATGCTGCCGCTGGCCAAAAACAAAATGTAAGAGACCTGCTGTCCGCCCGTGTTGACTTCACCCACCAAAGCGCCTAAGCCATAGCCAAAGGCCACCAGCCACATCAGTGGCTCGGCGATGTTGCCAACCAAACTGGGCAAGGCTAACTTGCGCCACACCAACATGTTGCGCAAAAACACAGGCCACCAACGCATTGAGAGTTGCGGTGGCGCCCACACAGAAGGGGTCACATGGTGTGTTTTCATCATGCGTTCTCCCTGATTTGTCGACCGGTAAGTTTCAAAAACAAATCCTCTAAATTGGCTGGGCGATGCAAACTGCGAATGTGCGGCCAGGCTTGAAGCGCCACCAGCAATGGTTCGGCCTTGGCGGTGTAGAAAAACACCGTTTCTCCACTCACTTCCACGCGCGCTGCATGTTGACGAAGGGGTGAGTCTTCTGCCGCCAGGGCCAAGGCGCCTTGGCCATACAGCTCCACCACATCAGGCTCTAGATGCTGCGCAATCAAATCACGTGGCTTGCCTTCAGCAATTTTTTTGCCATGGTCAATCACCAGCAAACGATCGCACAAGCGTTCGGCTTCGTCCATGAAGTGGGTGGTGAGCAAAATCGATTTGCCTTCTTGCATCAACATTTGCAAACGCTCCCACATCAAATGCCGTGCTTGCGGATCAAGGCCTGTGGTGGGTTCATCGAGCATCAACATTTTAGGCTGATTGATGAGCGCGCGAGACAAACTCAAGCGGCGCTTCATACCGCCCGACAATTCGCCCGGCTTGGCTTTGGCCTTGCTGGTCAATGCACCAAATTCCAAAAGTGGACCAATCCGAGCTTTGATCTCACGGTCTTTCATTCCAAAGTAGCGACCGTAAACCAGCAGATTCTCTTCTGCGGTGAAGTCAGGGTCGAGTGTGTCCATTTGTGCCACCACACCCAAACGTGACTTGATGGCCAAAGCATCTTGCGGCATAGACAAGTTGTCAAAGTAAGTGATGCTGCCCTCATCGGGCGTGGTCAGGCCTAAACACATGCGCAACGTGGTGGTCTTGCCCGCGCCATTAGGGCCAATGACCCCAAGACATTCGCCGGGTGCAATGTGAAACGACAAATCGTTCACCACCGTGTTGTCGCCAAAGCGTTTGACCAGGTTTTTTACGTTCAATAAATCTGTCATCCCTTGATTGTGCCTCGGCCACCCTACGGCTTGGCCGACCCTTGGCAGAATTTGTGCCTCAGCGCTGTCAAGGCTTTGTGAAACTGGCATCAATATGTATACTTATTAAAGACCTCCATCCCTGAACTGTGCCCACCACATGACCCCCTCCAATCACCCTGACGCGCTTGGCCGTCTTGAAGACCTCCCCGCAGACTACATTGCCGACATGACTGCGTTGTCGATTGCGCCTCTGTGGCCGCAATTGCGAGGTCTTTTGCCGCGTGGCAAACCATCCCGCGCCACGCAGCCATTTGTCTGGCACTACAAAGACGTTCGCCCCCAATTGATGCGCGCAGGTGATTTGACGCCCATTGAAAAAGCCGAACGCCGCGTCTTGGTTCTGTGCAACCCTGGCCATGGCATTGAAAAGCTCGTGGCCACGCCAAACATCTATGTTGGCATGCAACTGATATTGCCGGGTGAAGTTGCACCCAACCATCGCCACACCCCCAGTGCAGTTCGCTTTGTGGTGGAAGGTGAAGGCGGCTTCACCACGGTACAAGGCGAAAAATGCCCCATGCACAAAGGCGATTTGATTCTGACGCCCGCAGGCTTGTGGCACGAGCATGGCCACGAAGGCACTGGACCCGTGGTTTGGCTCGACGCACTTGATTTGCCCATGGTCTACAGCATGGAAGCTTCTTATGCCATCGAAGGCCCTTCACAAAATGCCAGCCCCGAGTTGGATGCCTCGCAGACCAAGTATCGCCGCGCAGGCCTGGTGCCTTTTGGATCGCTCAGCCAAGCTGCACGCGCGCCCTACCCCCAAATTCGCTACCCATGGGTGGATGTGCGTGAAGCCTTGAATGCCCTCGACAAAGGCACGCCCAAAGAGGCTGCCGTTCAGCTGGCCTATGTCAACCCAGAAACCGGCGCGCCTTGCTTGCCAACCCTTGGCTTCTCTGCACAGTTACTGCGCGATGGCCTCGATTTCAAACCACGCACGCGCTCGGCCAGCTCTGTCATGCACGTGATTGAAGGTCGCGGCGAATCAGAAATTGATGGCGTCACGTTGAAATGGTCTGAAGGCGACACTGTGGCCATTCCCACCCATGCTCAAATCAAGCACCGCGCCAGCAACGGCAATGCCTATTTGTTCCATGTAGACGATGCGCCTACACAACGCGCTTTGGGCTTTTACCAAGAGTTCTAAGTAGCCACCTTTGAAACTGTTTGCAGGCTTGCGCTTGCTGGCCGCCAAGTCATGCACTGCAAGCCTTCTACAATAGGTCCTCATGTGAAACGAGGGAGCCCCTGTGTCTGATCAATTGGCAGTCTTGCCGCAATACCTCATGCCCAAACAGGCCATGACCCGTCTGGCTGGGCGTTTGGCCAGCGCAGAGTGGGGCAGCTTTACCACGTGGGTGATCAAGCGCTTTGTGAAGCGCTACAACGTCAACATGGACGAGGCTGTCCATGCCGATCCCGCGCATTACAAAAGCTTCAACGAGTTTTTCACACGCCCCTTAAAAGACGGCGCACGGCCTGTGGCCTCCAGCACTTGGGTTTGCCCGGTCGATGGCGCCATCAGCCAATGTGGGCCCATCGACAAAGACCAAATTTTTCAAGCCAAAGGCCACCACTACAGCACACGTGCTTTGGTCGGCGGCGATGCAAGCTTGGCTGCGCAATTTCAAAATGGCCAGTTCGCCACTTTGTACTTAAGCCCGCGCGACTACCACCGCATTCACATGCCCATTGCTGGCAAATTGCTGCGCATGATTCACGTGCCGGGCGATTTGTTTTCGGTGAACCCCACCACCGCCCGCGGTGTGCCTGGTTTGTTTGCACGCAACGAACGCGTGGTGTGCGAGTTTGAAACCGAGCAAGGCCCGATGGTGTTGGTCTTGGTAGGCGCCACCATTGTGGGCAGCATGGCCACGGTGTGGCATGGCCAGGTCAATCCGCCACGACCAGGCATGGTGCGCGAGTGGCGCTACGACACGCAAAACGTGCAGCTGCAAAAAGGTGAAGAGATGGGCCGCTTCTTATTGGGCTCAACCGTGGTGATGCTTTTTCCAGAAAACAGCATTCAGTTTCCAGCCGATTGGCTCAGCACCCGCCCACTGAACATGGGCGAGGCGATGAGCAAGGATTAACAGTCCGTTAAATTTCGATCTTAGAGCCCAACTCCACCACAGAATTGTTGGGCAACTTCAAGAACTCGGCCGCTGCGCTGGCGTTCAAGTGCATCTGGGCAAACAGCTTTTCACGCCACGTGGCCATGCCGCCACCGATGGTGGGAATGACAATGTCGCGCGACAAGAAATAGCTGGTGGTCATGGGGTCGAGTTCGGCGCCATGGCCCTTGAGACTCTCCAAAGCCTTGGGCAAATCGGGATCATTTTTGAATCCGTAATTGACAATCACTTGCCAGCAGTCGTGGCCTAGGGGTTCAATTTCCAAGCGCTTGTTCATGCCAATCCACGGCACTTCTTGGCTGCGCACAGTCACAAACAAGTTTTGACGGTGCAAGACCTTGTTGTGCTTTAAGTTGTGCAGCAAGGCATTGGGCACATTGCCAGGCTCGGCTGTTAAAAATACAGCGGTCCCTTCAACACGCACCGGAGGTGCAACAAAAATAGCTTCTAAGAAATCGACCAAACTGAATGAGTCCGATTTCATAGAGTTGTTCAGCAAGCGGCGGCCATCACTCCAAGTGAGCATGAGCAAGAAAATACCGCCGCCAATGACCAAGGGGAACCAACCGCCCTCGAAAAACTTGAGCAAATTGGAAGCCCAGAATGCAAAGTCAACGACAAAGAAGAAGCCAGTTGCGCCAATGCACACATAAAGCGGCATGTTCCAGTTGTAGCGAATCACAAAGAAGGTCAGCACAGTGGTGATGAGCATGTCGGTACACACCGCAATGCCATAAGCCGCAGCCAAATTGCTAGACGATTTGAACAAAGCCACCGCCAACACAATGAGGACAAACAGGCCCCAATTGACAAAGGGCATGTAGATCTGACCGGTCTCTTTGACGCTGGTGTGCAAGACCTGCAAGCGCGGCAAATAGCCCAACTGAATCACTTGTTTGGTGACACTGAAGGCCCCCGTGATCAGGGCCTGTGAAGCAATGACCGTGGCCATGGTGGCCAAGCCTACCAATGGAATCAGGGCCCACTCCGGTGCCATCATGTAAAAAGGATTTTTAACGGCTGCAGGATTGCTCAAGAGCAAGGCGCCTTGACCAAAATAATTCAAGGTGAGTGCTGGCATGACCACCGTGAACCAAGCGACGCGAATGGGCTTTTTGCCGAAGTGGCCCATGTCTGCGTACAAAGCTTCACCCCCCGTAACGCACAAAACCACAGCGCCCAAAATGATGAAGGTAGTGCCTGGGTTCTCCCACATGAACATCACGGCGTAATGCGGACTGATGGCCCACAAAATTTCGGGCTGCGTGGCAATGTGGTACAGGCCCAAAACAGCAATGGCCGCGAACCAGACCAGCGTGATGGGGCCAAAAAACTTACCAATGCCAGCCGTGCCTCTTTTTTGAACAGCAAACAAGCAAAACAAAATGATCAGTGTGAGCGGAATGACGGCTTTCTTGAATGCCGGAGATATGACTTCCAAGCCTTCTACGGCAGACAACACCGAAATGGCCGGCGTGATGACGCCGTCGCCATAAAACAAGCACGTGCCAAAGATACCCACCATCAACAGGACTTTGCGCAAACGCGGTTTGTCTTTGACCGACTGAGAAGCCAGCGCCAGCATGGCCACCAAACCGCCCTCACCGTGGTTGTCGGCACGCAGCACCAAGGTGACGTACTTGACCGACACAATGGTAGTGAGGGTCCAGAAAAAGATGGAGAGGATGCCGTAAACGTTTTCGGGGGTGAAAGGCACATGACCGGAGCCAAAGACCTCCTTCATGGCATACAAAACACTGGTACCAATGTCGCCGTACACCACACCAATGGCGCCCAAGGTCAGCGCGGCGATAGAAGATTTACTAGAAGACACAAAAAATCAGCCCAGCAACAAGACTGGGCTTTTGTTCAAAGTGATGGCGATTCTGCGCCTGTTTTTGAAACTTTGCCATGGAGGCTAGGCTCTAAAAGACAGCGCTGTCCGGAAATGTTGCACCGCAGCAACTGACTCAGACTTCAGAATACTTTAGTCGTAAACCTCAGCCTCAGGGTCGGTGGCCTCCAGCTCATAACTGGCCGCCAACATGGCCAAACGGCCAATCACGCCGTACATATAGAAGCGATTAGGCACGCTGGCACCAGGCTTCATGCCAGGCTGCGGCAAATGAGGGGTATCGGCAAAGGCCAAAGGCACAAAACTAGCGCCTGGGGCATTGAGGTTCTCGTCCACACCTCGCTCGGCATGCACGCGATAGAAACCGCCCACCACATAGCGGTCCATCATGTAAACCACAGGCTCAGCGACGGCGTCGTTCATACGCTCGTTGGTGAGCACGCCCTCTTGAATGATGACGTCACTGACCACTTGGCCGTCTTTGATGACGCTCATCTTGTTACGCGTTTTGCGGTTGAGTACATCCAAATCGGACACATCGCGCACAGTCATGATGCCCATGCCGTAGGTGCCGTTATCGGCCTTGACCACCACAAAAGGTTTCTCGTTGATGCCGTACTCTTTGTACTTGCGTTTGATTTTGGTCAGCAAGGCATCGACGTTGCTGCGCAGCGCTTCAATGCCAATGCCTTCGGCAAAATTGACATCGCCACATTGGTTGAACATAGGGTTGATGAGCCAAGGGTCAATGCCCAAGAGCTTGCCAAAACGCTTGGACACTTCTTCATAACTTTGGAAGTGCAGCGTTTTCCGGCGCACGCTCCAGCCAGCATGCAGGGGCGGCAACAGGTGCTGCTCGTGCAAGTCTTCCAAGATGCCAGGCGCACCGGCCGACAAATCGTTGTTGAGCAAAATGGTGCAGGGGTCAAAGTCTTTCAAACCCACGCGGTGCTTGGAGCGCAGCACTGGCTCGAGCGTCACTTGCTCGCCGCCCGGCAAATCGATCACCGTGGCTTCTTTGATCTCAGGATTGATGGAGCCAATGCGCACATTCAAACCAGCCATGTGGAAGATGCGCTGCAGCTGCACCACGTTGCTCAAGTAGAAGGTATTGCGGGTGTGGTTCTCGGGAATGATCAACAGGTTTTTGGCTTCGGGGCAGATCTTCTCAATGGCGGCCTGCGCAGCTTGCACTGCCAAAGGCAACATCTCTTGAGAGAGGTTGTTCCAACCACCGGGAAACAGATTGGTGTCGACGGGCGCCAACTTGAAACCTGCGTTACGGATGTCGACCGACGTGTAGATGGGCGGTGTGTGCTCCATCCACTCGAGGCGAAACCAGCGCTCGATGGCGGGCATAGAGTCGAGCACACGTTGCTCGAGTTCGTTGATGGGCCCATTGAGGGCAGTGACTAAATGCGGAACCATAGGAGCCTTTGTTAATTTCTTATTTCGCCTTCACCCAGCACCACGTACTTGAGCGATGTGAGGCCTTCGATCCCAACGGGACCTCGGGCGTGAAACTTGTCGGTCGAGATGCCAATTTCGGCACCCAGTCCAAACTCAAAGCCATCGGCAAAACGCGTGCTGGCGTTGACCATGACGCTGGCCGAATCGACCTCGCGCAAAAAGCGCTGCGCATGCATGTGATTGCGCGTCAGGATGGCATCGGTGTGATGGCTTGAATAATGATTGATGTGTGCAATGGCTTGGTCCAAGCCCTCCACCACTTTGATGCTGATGATGGGCGCCAAGTATTCTTCAAACCAATCTTGCTCGGTAGCTTCCACCAGTTTGGCGCCAGCTACTTGCGACAAGATGGCTTTGGACTTGGGGCAGCAGCGCATTTCAACGCCTTTGTCAGCATAGACCTTGCCAATGAGCGGCAAGAATTCTGCGGCCACACCTTGCGCCACCAACAAACCTTCGCTGGCATTGCAGGGGCTGTACTTTTGCGTTTTGGCGTTGTCGGCCACCTTAACGGCCATGGCCACATCGCAAGGATCGTCCACGTATGTGTGGCAATTGCCATCGAGGTGCTTGATAACGGGCACTTTGGCATCGCGGCTGATGCGTTCGATCAAACCCTTGCCGCCCCGAGGAATGATGACGTCAACGTACTCGGGCATGGTGATAAGTTGTCCCACTGCTTCGCGGTCGGTGGTTTGCACCAACTGCACCGCGTCGGCGGGCAAACCTGACTCTTGAAGGGCTTGCTGCACCAACAAGGCCAGCGCTTTGTTGGACTCAATCGCCTCAGAGCCACCGCGCAAAATGCAGGCGTTACCGCTTTTGATCGACAAACTGGCGGCCTCAATGGTGACATTGGGGCGGCTTTCGAAAATCATGCCGAACACACCGATGGGCACGCGCATTTGCCCCACACGAATGCCGCTGGGTTGTTGCTTCATGCCCAAAATTTCACCAATCACATCGGGCATGGCGGCCAACTGTTCGCAACCTTCTGCACACGTTTCGAGGACCTTGGGCGTGAGGCGCAAGCGGTCGACCATGGGGGCCGACAAGCCGGCCGCCTCTGCGCGAGACAAGTCTTTGGCGTTGTCGATTTGAAGTGCGTCGGTATTCTCGCGCAGCAAAGCTGCCAAGCGTTTCAAGGCCTTGTTTTTGGAAGCCGTGGAGGCTTTGGCCATCAAGGCCGAGGCAACTTTGGCCTGTTGCCCGAGGGTCTGCATGGATGCGTTCATGCCCCTATTTTCGCACTCTTGTGCTCAAACGGGGAACTGACGCTCCCAATTCTCAACTTCTGGCAATCCCAAACAGTCGTTGTACTCTTTCGAAGTGAGCTGGCGCGGCTTGGCGGCAAGGGTGTGGCCGTCGGTTTGCAAGTGCTGCAAGGCCTCGCGCATGGCAAAGCCCACGGCATTGCGCAGCAAAGCCGGGTAAATGGCCAAAGCCACGCCATGGGTGTGCAATTGCGCTGCGGGCAAACCAAGCAAAGGGCCACCTGCATCGATGTTGACGGTACAAGGAATGGTCAAAGCGTCTGCGATTTGCTTCAGGTCGTCGAGCAAGCCGGGATGCGCTTTCAACTCGACAAACACGGCATCGGCGCCGGCGCTTTGAAAGGCTTGCGCACGCGCAATGCCTGCTGCCAAGCCCTCTGCACCCACACTGTCGGTACGGGCAATGATCATGAACTGATCGTCTTTGCGAGCAGCCACCGCCGCTTCGATTTTGGCCACAGCCTCGGTGAACGGCAATACACTGCGGTCGCCAGGCAATTGGGCGCAGCGTTTGGGCGAAATTTGGTCTTCCATGTGAATGGCTGCCACGCCAGCCGCTTCGAATTCTTCGATGGTACGGCGCACACCCACCACATTGCCGTAGCCGGTATCGGCGTCGCAAATGAGCGGCAAGTTGACGCATGAAGCCACGCGGCGGGCATGGCCCGCCATCAAGGACAGGTCGACCAAGCCCACATCGGGCCGGCCCAACAAGGTGGCCGAGACGCCGTTACCGGTCATGTAGACCGCTTCAAATCCGAGCTGCTGCACCATGCGCGCACCATAGCCGTCATACACGCCTGGCGCCACCACTGCGAGGCCGCCTTGCTGGGCTTGCTTGAGCTTGGCTCGCAGTTGTTGACGCAACTGGGTTGGCGTAAGTGCGCGCTGACTTTCAACAGATATTGCATTCAAGCTCATGCTGTGATTTTCCAGTCGGGGTATTTTTTCAGAAATGGAATCAGTCCGCCTTCTGCCAAGATGGCCAAAATGGCTTCGGGCACCGCACACAAAGGCCTGACCACATCGCGGTTCGTAACTTCTAGTTTTTGTCCCGCCATGTCGATGCGCAAGCTGTCACCTTCTTCAATGCCTGCCACATCACATTCGATCACGGGCAGGCCATTGTTGATGGCGTTGCGGAAAAATTGCCGACCAAACGAAGGCGCCACAATGGCAGCCACGCCCATGCGCCGCAAAATGTGAACAGCTTGTTCGCGCGAAGAGTTGATGCCAAAGTGGGTACCCGCCACGATGATGTTGCCCGTCACGAAGCGCGTCGCAAAACCCGGCGACACCGCATCAAAGGCTTGCGCCGCAATGAAGGCTTCGTCTTTGCCAGGCAAGTACTTGCCCGAACAGTTGAGGTCGGTGTTAACGTCGTCACCCAAACGGTAAACATGGCCTTGCAAGGTGTGCTCAAGCATGCGAAGCCTCCCATTGACCGCCCGCTACCGTGCGTGGATCGGTGATGTAGCCCGTTAAAGCTGAGGCTGCCACAGTGGCCGCAGAGCCTAGCCAAATGTCGGCATCGTGGTTGCCCAAGCGACCTTGGAAATTGCGATTGGCACTAGAGATCACCACTTCACGGTCGCCCGGAATCAGGTGATTTGTAATGCCAACGCAAGTGCCACAACCGGCAGCTTCAACCGACGCACCGGCTTCGGTCAAGGCTTCGATCAAGCCTTCTCGCGCAGCGGCCAAATAGATTTGACGCGATGCAGGTGTGATGATCATGCGCACGCCTTTGGCCACGCGCTTGCCTTTGAGCACCGCAGCGGCTTGGCGAATGTCATCTAAGCGGCCGTTGGTGCAGGTGCCAATCAAAGCGAAGTTGATTTTTTGGCCCACCACGTCGTGCGCCGACACGATGTCGTCCACCGCATGCTTGCGCGCCACTTGTGGCGCCAATTGCGAGGCATCGATCTCAAAGTGATCGACGTAGTGCGCATCGGCATCGGCACTCAAAGCCGCTGGTGTTTTGGCGCCATGGGCTTTGAGCCATGCAAAGGTTTTTTCATCCGCCTCAAGCAAGGCAGCCTTGGCGCCCAGTTCGGCCGCGTGGTTGCACAACGTCATGCGGTCGTCAATTTCCATGGCCTGCACCGCCGAGCCCACATACTCAATGGCGCGGTAGTTCAAGCCTTCCGCGCCGAATTTGCCAAGCATGTGCAAAGTCACATCCTTGGCCCATACACCGGGCTGCAAGCGACCTTTGAGGGTGACGCGCACAGACTCAGGAACACGCAGCCACACTTTACCCGTGGCCATGACTGCACTGACGTCAGTGCCTTCGATGCCGGTGCCAAACGCATTGAAAGCGCCATACGTCACAGAGTGGGTGTCGGTGCCCACAATCAAATCGCCACAGGTCAGGTGTCCGCCTTCGGGCATCACTTGATGGCAAATGCCATCGCCAATGTCATACAACACGCTGCCGTGTTCGTCTGCAAATTTGCGCATGGCCGTGTGGCCCTGCGCCGCCTCCAAAGTGGGGGGAGGTGAAAAGTGATCGAGCACCCACGCCGTTTTGTGGGCAAAGGGCAAGGACTTGGCACCCATTTTTTCAACCATTCGGATGGCGTTGGGCGCGCGAGCATCGTGGACCATGGCGAAGCTCACATTGGCCACCACCAAGTCACCGGCCCGAGTGGTCGGTAGGCCCGCATGACGGGCCAATAATTTTTCTGCGAGGGTTTGACCCATGATGCACTTTCTGAAATTAACTGCCCTTGATGTTCGCTTTTCGAACGACGTTACCCCACTTGTCACTTTCAGCTTTGATGTAACGGGATGCTTCTGCGGGCGTGCTGGGTGCAGGCTCGAGGCCCAGCTTGCGCAACTGTGCCACCACGCCAGGATCTTTTAAGGTGGTCACCAAGGCAGCATTCAAACGCCTGATCACTTCAGGTGATGTTTTGGCTGGTGCTGCAAAGGCGTACCAATTGGTGGCTTCAAAACCAGGGAATCCAGACTCGGCAATGGTTGGCACATTGGGCAAGGCCTCCAAACGCTTGGCGCCTGTGGTGGCCAACGGTCTGAGTTTGCCAGTTTGAATGTGTTGCACAGCATCGGTAGGGCTGGAAAAAATGGATGGCAGCACCCCGCCCAGCAAATCGTTCATGGCGGGTGCACCCCCACGGTATGCGATGTGTTGATTGTTCAAGTTGGCTGCAATCTTCAGCAACTCACCGGCCAAATGACCGCCACCACCAATGCCAGACGAACCGAATGAGAGCTTGGAGTTTTCTTGGCGTGCCTGCTTCAAATAGTCGTCAAAGGTTTTGACATCACTGGCCGAATTGACCACCAAGACATTGCTGAAAATGACGCACAAGCTAAGGGCCGCAGTGTCGGTGACCGGATCGTAATTCAGTTTGTTCAAGTGTTGGTTGACAGACAAAGACCCCACCGTGCCCAGCATGATGGTGTGGCCATCGGCGGGCGCTTTGGTCAGAAGGTCGGTGGCGATGTTGCCGCCCGCCCCTGGCTTGTTGTCGATGACGATGGTTTGCTTGAGCAATTCGGTGAGCTTGGGCGCCATGATGCGTGCGACTGTGTCTGAACTGCCACCAGGCGCAAAACCGACCAAGATCTTGATGTTTTGCGACGGAAAATTACTGTCAGCGGCAGCCGTTTGCGCATGGACGGGCGTCAGCATTTGAGCGGCAAAAAGGGCCGCACTTAACAAGGCGCTGCGACGCGCAGAAACAAAAGTAAAGGGCATGACTTGTCTCTCCTGATTGTGTATGCGGTGAGTGTAGGCCCTGGCCCTATCTTTTCAAGTCAAGGCGAGCAGCAGCCATGCGTCAGTGTGAGTTGCCCTCACATCGCTGCCAAGCACAGAGGCCTTAATTTTTGACTGCGCAGGCGCTGGCCACTCGCAAGGCCAATCGGTTCAAGGCCTGCCAAGGATCGGTCGGCCAATCGGCCACTTTCAGACCTTTGACAATGCCGTCCACCTGGTGCGCGTTTTGCAGCAGTTGCGCCAAGCGACTGGCGGACAGACGCGGCAGCACGCGCTCAAATTGTTTTTCGCGGACACCCCAAATGCGTTGTTCACGCAGCGCCATGGGCAGGGGCTTGCCTTCGGCCATTGCATCTTTGACACGCTTCAGGGCGCGGATGTCTTCGGCCAATGTGTAGTGCACCAACACGGCGGCTTCGCCCTCGGCTTGCAAGCCGTCGAGCATGCGCTGCACGCGCGCCACTTGCCCTGACAACACCGACTCCGACAACTTGAACACATCGTAGCGGGCTACGTTGAGCACAGCATTTTCAACTTGGGCTTGTGTTAACTCGCCCGCTGGATAGAGCAAACCCAGTTTTTGAATTTCTTGGTGAGCTGCCAACAAATTGCCTTCCACGCGGTCGGCAAAAAACTGCAAACAATTTTGACCCTCTTGGCCTGCCACCACGCTTTGTCCCTGCAGCTTCAAGCGCTGCGCAATCCACTGCGGCAACTGTGCACGATCGAGCGATTCAATTTGCACCGTGACACCGTACTGGTCCAAGGCACCAAACCAAGCGCCTTTCTTGGTGGCGGCATCGAGTCGTGGCAAGATGAACAGCGTCAATGTGCTGTCGTTGCCTTCTGCAGTTTGTGCCAGCTGCTGAATCATGGGGCTGCCTTCTTTGCCAGGCTTGCCCGTAGGAATTCGAATTTCTAAGATTTGCCGATCGGCAAACAGGCTCATGGAGCCCCCAGCTGCCAGCACCTCACTCCAGTCAAAATGTGCACCCGACACCACATGCACGCTACGCTCTGTAAAGCCTTGGCTGCGCGCAGCTGCGCGAATGGCATCTGCTGCTTCTTGTACCAGCAAAGCCTCATCGCCGTGCAAGGTGTACAAGCTGCGCAAACCTTTTTGCAGGTGCGCTTGAATTTGCGGCAGGGCCAGTTGCATGTGGAAGAACCTTAATCGCGCGACAAGTACGGGCTTGTCAGAGCGACTTGACGGCCGCCAAGCGGCGCAGCATTTGTTGCACGATGTCAACTTGCATGTCGCGGTACATCATGGCTTCTTCAATTTCTTTGGACAAGGCCGCTGATTCTAAGAAGCTGAGATCACGCTGTTGCTGCAATTCCACTTCGGGAATCAAGTTCTTGCCCTGCGGGGTTCGCAAGCGAAACTTCACCTTCAAACGAAGCTGCAATTCGCGCACTTGGCCAGAAGCATTCAAACCCACCACCACGCGTTCGCGCACTTCCGACATGACGTCTAAGACCACTTCACTGACCGCCATGTCTTTGGCTTCTGTGAAAACTTTCAAATCAGCGTTGCTGGCCAAATTGCGGCGCAAGTCAGTGCCCAACGCCGATTGACGCGGCAAAATCAAAAACAAAGACTTGAAGGGCAAGTCGGCACTTTGCCGCAATTGAAAACCGCAACCCGACAAGCCAGCGGCGACAAAGCCACCCAATAGCGCACTGCCCGCCAAGCCCCGCCCGAGGGCTTGCAGCGATTGGCGACGGCTTAGCATCTGTGCGACTTTGTTCATGGTGCTTGCTTGGGCTCTGTACTTGCTCTGGTGTACTTGGTTTGGTGTGCTTTACAGCACCACATTGACCAATCGGCCAGGCACCACAATGATTTTCTTGGGTACAGCGCCAGCACCTTGTTTGGTCACTTGCTCGTGTGCCGCTGCCGCTTGTTCAATGGCGGCTTTGTCAGCATTCGCTGGCACCGTGAGCGAGCCCCGCAACTTGCCGTTGATTTGCAACATCAGTTCAATTTCGTCGCGTTGCAACGCAGTTTCGTCCACGCTTGGCCACGCCACATCGAGCAAATCGCCGCAGCAAGTGCCGTAGCCCAATTCGTTCCACAACTGGAATGCCAAGTGCGGGCACGCGGGGTACATCACGCGCAGCAAAATGGAATAGCACTCGGCCAAAGCGGCGTTGTCGTTCACGTCTGTGGAAGAAGACAGGGGTGAATCTTCCAGCGTGTTGAGCATCTTCATGAGCGCAGACACCACGGTGTTGTATTGCATGCGCTCGTAGTCGTAATTAGCCTGGCGCAGCACCGAGTGAATTTCGAGGCGCAGCTTTTTGGCTTCTGCGCTGAAGGTGATGGGCTGTGAGCGGTCGACGGTGAGACCAACTTTCAAAGCACTTTCCACTTTGACCGCATAGTTCCACACACGGCGCACAAAGCGGTAGCTGCCTTCCACGGCCGCATCGTTCCACTCCAAGGTGGCTTCGGGCGGTGCGGTGAACATGGTGTACAGACGCGCGGTGTCGGCGCCGTATCGTTCAATCAGGTCCTGTGGATCGACGCCGTTGTTTTTCGACTTAGACATGGTGCCCACGCCTTCGTAATCGATGGCGGTGCCCACTGGCAAATCGCCCACGGCATTTTTCAAACGCGCACCGATCACTTTGCCGTCGTCCGCCAACACATGCTCCACATCGTGCGGCCAGAAATAATCTTTGCCACCTTTGTCGGTGCGACGTGAATAGATGTGGTTCAGCACCATGCCTTGCGTGAGCAACTTGGTGAAGGGTTCGTCCACTTTCACCAAGCCCAAATCGCGCATCACCTTGGTCCAGAAGCGCGCATACAGCAAGTGAAGAATGGCGTGCTCAATGCCGCCAATGTACTGGTCCATGGGCATCCAGTAGTCGGCACCCTCGGCCACCATTTGGTCGGTGTTCTTGGGGTCGCAATAGCGCATGAAGTACCAAGACGAATCGACAAAGGTGTCCATGGTGTCGGTTTCGCGGCGCGCAGGTTTGCCGCAGACAGGACAGACCACGCCAGCGTGAAAGCCTTCGTGTTTGTTCAATGGATTGCCGGAGCCATCGGGGATGCAATCTTGCGGCAACACCACGGGCAAATCTTTTTCGGGCACGGGCACTGCGCCGTGTTCATCGCAATGGATGATGGGAATCGGTGTGCCCCAGTAGCGCTGACGGCTGATGCCCCAATCACGCAAACGCCAGGTGGTTTTCTTCTCGCCCAAACCTTTGGCGGCCAAGTCGGCGGCCACAGCTTCTAAAGCGTCTTTGAAATTCAAGCCGTCGTATTTGCCGGAGTTGACCAACACGCCATTGGCTTTGTCGCCAAAGCCATCGTGCCATTCGGTGTGACTGAAGGTCACGCCTTTAGAGGCCACCACTTGCTGAATGGGCAATTGGTATTTGAGGGCAAACGCAAAGTCGCGTTCGTCGTGCGCAGGCACACCCATCACGGCGCCATCGCCGTAGCTCATGAGCACGTAGTTGCCCACCCACACTTCAACGGGTTTGCCTGTGAGCGGGTGCGTGACGGTTAAGCCTGTAGGCATGCCCTCTTTTTCTTTGACCGCCAACTCGGCTTCGGTGGTGCCGCCTTTTTGGCAGGTTTCAATGAACGTGGCCAACGCAGGTTGTGTGAGCGCTGCATGCGCCGCCAAAGGATGCTCAGGCGCCACCGCACAGAAAGTGACACCCATGATGGTGTCGGGACGTGTGGTGAACACATACATCTTGCCGTCTTGAATGAGCTGACCGTCTGCACCACGGATGTCGTGCGGGAATGCAAAACGCACACCGGTGGATTTGCCAATCCAGTTTTCTTGCATCAGCTTCACGCGCTCGGGCCAACCGGGCAACTTATCGCCCGTGACAAAGTCGAGCAGCTCTTCGGCGTAATCGGTAATCTTGAGGTAGTAGCCGGGAATCTCTCGCTTCTCGACCACCGCACCCGTGCGCCAGCCTTTGCCGTCGATCACTTGCTCGTTGGCCAACACGGTTTGGTCAATCGGGTCCCAATTGACGACCTGTGTTTTGCGATAGGCCACGCCCTTCTCTAACATCTTCAAGAACAACCATTGGTTCCACTTGTAGTAGCTGGCATCGCAGGTGGCCACTTCGCGGCTCCAGTCGATGGCCAAGCCCATGGCCTGCATCTGCTTCTTCATGTAAGCGATGTTTTCGTAGGTCCACTTGGCGGGGGGCACACCATTTTTCAACGCAGCATTTTCGGCAGGCAAACCAAACGCGTCCCAGCCCATGGGCATGAGCACGTTGTAGCCGTTCATGCGCAAGTAGCGCGTTAGCATGTCGTTGATGGTGTAGTTGCGCACGTGTCCCATGTGCAGCTTGCCGCTGGGGTAGGGCAGCATGGAGCAGGCGTAAAACTTCTTTTTGCTGGCGTCTTCGGTGACGCGGTAGGCATCGCGAGCATTCCACTGGCTTTGCGCCGCGGGCTCAACTTCGAGGTGGTTGTACTTGTCTTGCATGATGGTGCAAATTGTAGGTGTTTGGCGGGGCTAAATCCCTGCCCTAGCAGACGGAGGGAAATCAGCGGACGACAGCAGGGCTTGCGGCTGGCGCGGTCACAAAGCCGATGCGGTTGAGGCCGGCTTGCTGAGCCACGCTCATGAGTTCCAAAACTTGACCATAGGGTACTGTTTGGTCAACTCGAAGCTGCACTTCCATTTGGGGCTTTTGGACCGCCATACGGCGCAGCGCCTGGGGCAAAGCCGCCAAATCAATGGCTTGGTCGTTCAAAAATAATTCTTGTGCTTGGTTCAAACTCAGGGTGAGCGACTCGGGGGCCTCGCCAGGTTGAGCGCTCTGGGCTTGCGGCAAGTCCATGCGAATGGCACTGGTGAGCAAAGGCGCCGTGAGAATAAAGATGACCAGCAGCACCAACATGACATCGACCAAAGGCGTGACATTGATGTCAGCGAAAGGCTTGGCTTGGGTTGGACGGGGAAAACGACCGAATGCCATACCTTGTTTATCTGTGATGCCTTTAAAGCGCCTTAGCGTTGACGGCCCGTGAGCAAGTTCAACAAATCTTGGGCAAAGCCTTCCAACTCGATTTCAATGTGCGACACCGCCCGGCCCATGATGTTGTAGGCCAGCACAGCAGGAATGGCCACGGCCAAGCCTGCGGCCGTCATGACCAAAGCCTCACCTACGGGCCCGGCCACGCGATCGAGGGTAATTTGGCCCGCTTCGGCCATGCCACTCAGTGCGTTGAAGATGCCCCAAACCGTGCCCAGCAAGCCCACAAAGGGTGAAATAGCACCCGCCGTGGCCAACATCAACTGGCCCCATTGCAGTCGGCGCACGGTGTTTTGCATGCTGTCGCGCAGGACGCGTGTGAGTTGATGCTCGCGCTCACCGGCAGCGGCCAAGGTACCGCCCAAAGGCAAAACTGTGGCTTCGAGCATGGGTTTGACGCTCTGGTCGCGGTCAAACTGCGTGACACGTTGCAGGGCGTCATCAAACTGAGAAGCCTGCCAAAAGGCCGCAATGCTTTGCGGCACATCGTGCTGTACGCGGCGCAGCACCGCCCATTTCCAAGCAATGATGACCCAAGTGCTCACCGACAAAGCCAAGAGCGCCAAGGCCACAAATCGGATGACGAGGTCGCCCTCTAGCCAAAAGGTGAGCAAGCTCATGGGCTGGTTTATCGAAGAGAGAGCACGTCAAACATGTCAAACAGGCCGGTTTTTTGGCCAGCCAAGAATCGCACCGCACGCAAACTGCCTTGGGCATAAGTAGCCCGGCTAGATGACTTGTGCGTGATTTCAATGCGCTCGCCGGTGCCGGCAAACAAAACGGTGTGATCGCCCACAATGTCGCCGCCGCGGATGGTGGCAAAGCCAATGCTGGAAGGATCGCGCTCGCCCGTGACGCCTTCACGTGCATAAACCGCGCAGTCTTTGAGGTCGCGGCCCAAGGCGTCGGCAATGACCTCGCCCATTTTGAGCGCAGTGCCAGACGGTGCATCGACCTTGTGGCGATGGTGCGCCTCGATGATTTCAATGTCGTAACCCGTGGCCATGGCCTTGGCGGCCATCTCGAGCAACTTGAGTGTGACGTTGACGCCAACACTCATGTTGGGTGCCATGACGATGGCAATGTCTTTGGAGATGGCTTTGATCTCGGCCTTTTCGGCGTCTGAAAACCCTGTTGTGCCAATGACCGCTTTGACACCCAAGGCCTGGCACACCTTGAGGTGCGCCAAAGTGCCTTCTGGGCGGGTGAAATCGATCAGATAGTGAGAGTTTTGGAGTCCAGCCTTTAAATCGCCTGTGACCAAGACGCCACTGGCTTGGCCCATGGACGCGCTGGCATCGGAACCCACTGCGGCGCTGCTGGGCAAATCTAGGGCGCCAGACAAGCGGCAATCGTCAGACTGGCTGATGGCTTCAATGAGCATGTGGCCCATGCGACCTGAAGCGCCAGCCACTGCAACAGCGTGCAAAGCAGGGTTAGAGGGAAGTGAAGAAGCTTGTGTCATGGCGTAATTAGCGTGTGGCTGGCTCGAGCGGCGGGTAAGTGGCGGGCAAGGCGGCGGCAGGCGCAGGCGCCGGTTCGGCTTTGCGAACTGGGGCCGGATATTTGCGCAAGTCTTCGTCTTTGGCTTCGAGCAGGGGCACTTTAGGGTTGGACTTTTGGACCACCAACTTGGTGACAAACTCTGTTTCGCTGGGCAAGTCGTCGCCAGTGACCCGGTCTAGAAGCTCACCCTTGAACCACACACTGAGGCTGAAATTTTGGGGGGCAACGCCTTGGCGGCGAATGGTGAACACATAGTCCCAACGGTCTTCGTGAAAGACGCTAGAAACCAAGGGCGTGCCCAAGACTTCTCGGACTTGCAAGCGCGACATACCTGGTTTAAGGAAGTCTTTTTGCTCCCGCGAGACAAAATTGCCTTGCACCACCTCTGGAATGTACAAAATGGCGTCGGCCGAGACATTGAGGCGGGGTACGCTGCAAGCACTGAGCAAGCCCAGCAACAGGGGCGTCACAAGACCCAGGGTCAAGTAGGAGCGCAGGGATATAAATGTGTGTTTTTTCATGGGTGCTTGGCAGGCCATATGATCGGGTCATTGTAGCGGTAGCATTTGGCTCTGGCACGCTCGCAATGGTCAAACCCTCTCACTTTCAATTGCAACTGAAAAGACATGGACGAACTCAAAAGTACAGGCTTAAAAGCCACTGTGCCCCGACAAAAGATTTTGGAAATCTTCCAAAAGGGTACGCAGCGTCACATGACGGCAGAAGATGTGTTCAAGCATCTGCTCAAAGACAATGCCGACATTGGCCTGGCCACGGTGTACCGGGTTTTGACCCAATTTGAGCAGGCCGGCTTGCTGAGCCGCAACCATTTTGAAAGTGGCAAAGCGGTGTACGAGCTCAATGAGGGCCAACACCACGACCACATGGTGTGCCTTGACTGCGGCAAAGTTGAAGAGTTTTACGATGCTGAGATAGAGCAGCGCCAGCACGATGTGGCCTTGGCCAAAGGCTTTGTCATTGCCGATCATGCCTTGAGCTTGTACGCCCATTGCACTCGCAACCCCTGCCCTCACAGAACACTGAGCTCAAACTAGCTGGCTGGTGGTCTCTGAATTGGGCTTAGCCCATGGCGGCGCGCTGACGCTCCATGAAGTCTTGGTAGGTGTCGATGCCGCGCATGTGCAAAATAGTGTTGCGCACAGCAGCCTCCACCAACACCGCAATGTTGCGGCCCGCCACCACTTGGATCACCACTTTGCGAACGGGGATGCCCAAGACATCTTGGGTCAGGGGCTCTGCGGGAATTCGCTCGTAATCACGCTCGAAGTTTTCGCGTCGAACCAAATGCACAATGAGTTTGAGGCGCATTTTGCGGCGCACTGCGGTTTCACCAAAAATGGCCCGGATATCGAGCAAGCCAATGCCGCGTACTTCTAGCAAGTTTTGCAACAGCTCAGGACAACGGGCTTCTATGGTGGTTTGGTTGATGCGAAACAAATCGACGGCGTCATCGGCCACCAATCCATTGCCGCGAGAAATCAACTCTAAGCCCAACTCGCTTTTGCCCAAACCAGATTCGCCCGTAATCAGCACACCCAAACCCAAAATGTCCATGAACACACCGTGCATGGTGGTTCGATCGGCAAAATGTTTGGACAAATAGGCGCGGAGGACATCAATCACAAAGGCCGACGACTCTGGCGTGGCAAACATGGGGATTTGAGCGCGTTCGCAAACCCGCAACAAGGCTTCGGGCGCAGCCTGACCATCGGCCAACACCAACACGGGCGGCTCTAGCGTCACAATGCGCGACACCCGCCGCAAACAATCCTCTTCTGTGCCACGGGTTAAGTAGGCCACTTCGCGCTCGCCCAGAATTTGCACCCGATAGGGGTGGATGTAGTTCAGGTAACCGACCAGGTCAGCGCCGGAGCGAGCCGCACGTACCGCAACTTCGTCAAATCGGCGCTCGGAGGCACCCAAACCAGCAATCCACTGCCACTTGAGTTTGCCGCGGTGATCTTCAAACAACGCATCGGCACTGACAGCGGTAGGCTTCATCGCAACCTCGTTTCGTAAGGAACTTTAAGGGTGATTTAAACGGCTGGCGACCAACCGGCAATCAATCCGTGCAAAGCCTCTGAACTGCTGCTGGCGATCAGACCATCACGCAATGAGGCGTTGCTGAGCAATTCTGCAATTTCAGAAAGAATTTCCAAATGCTTCTGGGTGGCCGCTTCGGGCACCAGCAAAAATATCAGGAGCTTGACGGGTTGCTCGTCTGGCGCGTCAAAACCAATCGACTGGGCCAACTGAAACACCGCCGCCATGGGCGACTTCAGGCCCTTGATTCGGCCATGCGGAATGGACACGCCATGCCCGAGCCCGGTAGAGCCCAGACGCTCACGCGCAAACAAACTGTCCGTCACCAAAGCTCGGGAGAGGCCGTGTAAATTTTCAAACAACAAACCCGCCTCTTCAAAAGCGCGCTTCTTGCTGGTGGCATCGATGCCAACCAGCACTTGTTCAACGGGGAGGATGGCAGCAAGTCTGTTCATGTCGAGGGCGGATTATGCACCCTTGCAAAGGCATCGACTCAAAAAAAACCGCACCTCGTGGGTGCGGTATGGTTTTAATGAGACGTCAATTTCACATCATGCGCTTAGGCGCGCTGTGGTGGTGGTCGGTAATGCGGTCTTTGTGCCTAATGACCTGGCGGTCCAATTTGTCGACCAGTTCATCGACGGCAGCGTACAGATCTTCGTGGGAGCTTTCGGCAAAAAGGTCGTTGCCCTTGACGTGAATATTGCATTCAGCTCGCTGGCGCTTTTCCTTTTCCTTTTGTTTTTCAACAGTGAGCAAGACTTTGACATCGACCACTTGGTCAAAGTGTCGCGTGATGCGGTCCAATTTACCCGTCACATAAGTTCGCAAGGCGGGTGTCACTTCAAGATGATGACCGCTGATCGTGAGATTCATAAATAGCCTCCTGATGCTCTCTTTGTTGAACAACCACCGCCAAGCATTTGGTAGTGGGTTGAGTCCACTATGCGCCCCGCATACTAGAAAAGCAAGACCCGTCAACTTAGCCCTCTAACTTGGTCGGGAGTTCAGTTTTTCAGGCAAAAAGCTGATAAATTCCCATCTTGAAGCCAACGTCTAATTTGAATTTGCGCCATGCAAACGCAATTTGGACGAGAGCACAAAGCTCAACACACTGGCGCCCCCTCCCACCAAAGCAGACACCCAGTAATGGGTGAGGTGTCCATTGCCATCGCGGCCCAAGATCAGACCGCCCACCAGCGCTGCTGTGCCCATAGCCAAGGATTGCACTGCCGAGTTAAGGGTCATGAAGCTGCCACGCCTTTGCGGATCGGCCGAAGCGCCAATGAGGGCCATGCCTGGAATCATGCGACCACTCATCACAACGAACAACACCGATGAAACAAACAGCACTCCTGCCATGGGCAAGGAGGCCGAAAGTGTCAAGCCCAGCAAGGGCAAAGGCATCAACAGGGCCAACCTGCGAAAAGCATAGGCCTTACCCGCGCGATCTGACCAATGTCCGATCCACCGCGCTGTGAGCAGTGTGCTGATGCCGCCAAACAAATAAATATAGGGAATTTGATCAGACTGGAAACCCGCGTTGAACTGCATGTACAAGGTAATGTAGGGAATAACCGTGAAGCCAGCAAACACCATGCTGGCTGACATGGCAAACGCGCGCAAGTGATTGGGGTCAACCACCACCGCCCGTAAATTGGCCAACATGTTGCGCACCGAATGCCCCTCATCACTCGATTGCAGATGCCCCCTCAGACTGGGCAAGGTTTGGCTGGCGCCCAAAGCCACAAGACTGACCAAGATGGCAATGACCAAAAAGGGCGCATGCCAATTGAAATGGGACACTAAAAACAATGCCAATGGCACACCCGCCACCGTCGCCACAGAGAACGAGGTCATGACCACACCCATGGCGCGCCCGCGGCGCTCAAAGGGCACCACCTCGGCCACGATGGTTTGCGACAACGCCATCAGCACGCCGCCAAAAAATCCCGAAGCCACCCTGGCAGCCATCAGCCACGCAAAAGAAGGCGCCAAGCTACAAGCCAATGCGGCCACACCAAACAAGGGGTAGAGCGTCAGCATCATGCGTTTGCGGCCAAAGCGGTCAATGTAGGTGGCAGCCAACAAGCCCGACAAGCCTGCAGAAAATGTGTAAGCAGACACCAACAAACCAAACTGGCTGGCCGATATGCCAAACAATTGCGTGAGTTGGGGCCCTAGCGGCATCATGATCATGAAGTCCAGCACGCTGGTGAATTGGATGCTGGCCAAAGTCAGCAAAAGCCAGCGCTCGCGCTTTGGCGTCAAATGTGTCGTCATCGGTGGTTTTCCTGTGCGCCTGACTCTATCATTCAGGCATGCATTTAGATGACCTCTCTCGCAATGCCCCTCGTGGCGAACCGCCGCGCGTTAAGGGGGATGGGAGCACTCGAGGCTTGGTATTGATGGGCGGCGGCGCAAGAACAGCCTACCAAGCGGGCGCGCTTCAAGCGCTGGCCCAACTGCTAGAAACTCAGTCAAGCCCGGGCCTGCAACCACAAGTCAAGCCATTTCCTTTTCAAATCTTGGTGGGCACCTCCGCTGGCGCACTCAATGCCACCTACTTGGCCAGCCGCGCCATCGACGGCCTAGACGCTTTGAAAGGTCTGGGCGCGTTTTGGCATGGCTTGCATTCGCGCTTGGTTTACCACCTGCCCAACACGCCATTGGCCAAATTTAGCCGCTGGGCCACAGCATTGGGTGTCTCTATGGTGGCACAAAGGCAGGGGGCTGCATTAGACAGCATGCCCCTGGTCGACACCTTGCACCGACGCATTGCTTTGAACAACATCGCGCAGGCCTTGCACCAGGGGCAACTTAAGGCGCTGGCCATCACTGCCTCTAGCTATACCACTGGCGTGCATTGGACCTTTTACCAAACACTGGCCCAACATGCGCTGCAAAACTGGAGCCGCCCAGGCCGCCGCGCAGAACAGCAAGACATCACCATCGAGCACCTCATGGCGTCGAGTGCCATTCCATTTTTATTTCCAGCCACACCCTTGTGGGTCGATGGCAATGTGGAATATTTTGGCGATGGCTCGATGCGGCAAAGTGCACCCTTGTCTCCCGCCGTCCATTTGGGCGCAGACAAGATTTTGGCCATCGGCGTAGGCCAACCGCAACGGGGACACACAGGCGTTTCCTCGGGCTCGCAACGACCTAGCCTTGGCAACATTGCGGGCCATGCCATGGCCAGTGTTTTCAATGACAGCTTGTCGGCAGATGTCGAACAGGCCCAGCGGGTCAATCAAAGCCTGCAGCACCTGAAGCACTATTTATCAACACAGACCAACCCATCGTCCTCAGCCGCATTGCCTTTTCATGAAGTAGAGGTTTTGGCCTTGCAACCCAGCGAATCCTTGGACGCTCTGGCCCAAGCACACGTGCACGAACTACCCCCGCCTGTGCACCGCGTACTGGAAGGTCTGGGTGCACTCAAGGGCTCGGGCGCTGCCCTTTCAAGTTACCTGTTGTTTGAGCCTGGTTTTTTACGCGCCCTCATGGCACTGGGCGCCAAAGATGTGAACCAAAGAAAAGAAGAGCTTCTGACTTTTTTTGCCGATTAAGCCCGCCCGAGGGTATGCTGATTCACATTGCAGTGCCATAATTCGACCCATCATTATTTTGGAGTTTGCTCCGTGGAAAGCCACCCTAGTTGGTAGCTTTCGAATGAGATGGTCTCTTGGCTGCACATCCCGCTGCGGCCCCCGCCAGTCGTTCGAAAGCTGCTTTACCCCATCGCCGCCTTTTCGAACACCTGGCCCCCGTTTTTTGGGGCTGAAGGAGATCTGCCATGCTGAATATTTTTACACTGGCCAACGGCCGTCTCGTCCAAGAAGAAATTGAATCTTTGGAAGAGCTGTCCAAGTTCCAGCCAATTTGGGTAGACCTTGAGTCACCCACCTTGGACGAAAAACGCTGGATCAAACAATACTACGGCCTGTCCATTCCTGAAGATGCGATGGACGAGGACATTGAGGAATCTGCGCGTTTTTACGAAGAAGACAATGGCGAATTGCACATTCGCTCTGACTTTTTAATTGCCGACGAAGACGAGCCTCGCACCGTGCGATGTGCGTTCATCTTGAACCAACACAATGCCGACCTGCGCAGCCGCGGCGTTTTGTTTTCCATTCACGATGAAGACGTGCCTGTGTTCCGCTTGCTGCGTTTGCGCGCACGCCGCGCACCTGGCTTGCTAGAAGACGCCAAAGAAGTGTTGCTGAAGTTGTTTGACGCCGACGCCGAGTACTCGGCCGACACGCTGGAAAACATTTACGACAAACTGGAAATTGCAGGCAAACTGGTGCTGTCTGGCGACGTGACCGACGCCATGGCCGGTGAAGTGTTGGGCGCCATTGCGCGCCAAGAAGATTTGAACGGCCGCATTCGCCGCAACGTGATGGACACGCGCCGTGCGGTGAGCTTCATGATGCGAAGCAAGATGCTAAATGCCGAGCAGTTTGAAGAAGCCCGCCAAATTTTGCGAGACATTGACTCGCTCGACTCCCACACCGAGTTCTTGTTTGAAAAGATCAACTTCTTGATGGATGCCACCGTCGGTTTCATCAACATCAACCAAAACAAGATCATCAAAATTTTCTCGGTGGCCAGTGTGGCCTTGCTGCCACCCACGCTCATTGCCAGCTTGTACGGCATGAACTTTCAGTACATGCCTGAGCTGTCACAGACTTGGGGCTATCCGTATGCACTGTGCCTGATGGTGGCCAGTGCGGTGGTGCCCATGTGGTATTTCCGCCGTCGTGGCTGGTTGAAATAGCCAACTCAGCTTTTGGGAAACTGCTTCAAAAACGCAGACACAATGGCCACGCTGTAATGGCTGGCCACGTCTTGCACAAATTTTGAAAAGTCGGTGTGCGCAACGTCATCGGCGCGGTCTGAGATGGTTCGCACCACGCCCAAGGGCACGCCAAAATCACGACACACTTGCGCCAAAGCGGCGCCTTCCATCTCTACCGCCATGGCCTCTGGCAAATCAGTTTGTAATTGCCGACTGGCCGCTGAGCTCGACACAAATTGATCGCCACTGATCACCAAGCCCTCGTGAACCGTGACATGGGGCAGGGCTAGACGCGCACTGCGCACCAAACATTGCGTGATGTTGGCATCGCTTGGAAATTGAGCGCAGCCCGTCAAGGGCACCACGTATGGCGGGAACAAAGGCGAGGCGTCCATGTCATGTTGCAACAAGGCATTGGCCACCACCACATCGCCCACTTTGGCCTGCGCGGCCAGGCCACCCGCCACGCCCGTGAACACAATGCTGTGCACTTGAAACTTGTCGATCAGCACGGTGGCTGTGAGTGCCGCAGCCACTTTGCCAATTCCCGACAAAACCGCCACCACGTCGTGGCCTTCAAAGTGGCCCAACCAAAACTCTCGTCCTGCCACACGCTCGCAATGGGCATCGGACATACACGCCAATATGGCGGCCAACTCTTCTTGCATTGCCCCCATCAGGGCCATGCGCTTTTGCAACTTAGGCACCTCAGTCAACTCAGTCTCATTAGGCCGCATCGCGCAATTCACGTCGCAAAATTTTGCCCACGACTGTCTTGGGCAATTCTGTTTTGAACTCAATCACTTTGGGTTGCTTGTAACCCGTCATATTGGCGCGGCAATGTTCACGGACCGCTTGCTCTGTGAGTGAAGGGTCTTTTTTCACAATGACCAATTTCACGGCTTCGCCCGTTTTTTGATCGGGTTGTCCCACAGCCGCACACTCCAACACACCAGGGCACATCGAGACCACTTCTTCGACATCGTTGGGATAGACCTTGAAACCACTGACCAAGATCATGTCTTTTTTGCGGTCTACAATTTTGAAAAAGCCGCGTGCATCTTGTATGCCAATGTCACCCGATTTGAAGTAGCCATCCGGTGTGATGCAACGGGCTGTTTCATCAGGTTGTTGCCAATACCCGGCCATCACTTGGGGGCCTTTGATGGCAATTTCGCCAGGCTGGCCGATTTCTGTCACCTCTTGACCTTCTTCGTCCAACAATTTCATGAAGGTGCTGGGCAAAGGGACACCTACTGTGCCAGTGAATTGGGTGCTGGTGGTGGGATTGCAACTGACCGACGGACTGGTCTCAGACAAGCCATAACCCTCGCAAATGGGACAGCCTGTTTTTTCTAACCACAAGGCAGCCACGGCGCTGGTCACCGCCATGCCGCCGCCCACTGACACTTTGAGATTTTGCCAATTCACTTTGTGAAAGTCTGGGTGATTGGCCAAGCCGTTGAACAAGGTGTTGACGGCTGGAAAGCTGTGAAAAGTTTGCGTCGACAAAGTCTTTAAGACGGCTGGCAAATCGCGCGGATTGGGAATCAAAATATTTTTGCTGCCGGTTCGCATGCCCAGCATCATGTTGACCGTGAAGGCAAAGATGTGATAAAGCGGCAAAGCACATACCGAGGTAGGTTGCTCGTGCGCTGGCACGCGCTTCATCACAGGATCGTTCCAGGCTTCAGATTGCAACAAATTGGCAATGACGTTGCGGTGCAAGAGCACGGCGCCTTTTGACACGCCAGTGGTACCGCCGGTGTATTGCAAAACAGCAATGTCGTCCGAGCGCACCAAGGGCTTTTTAAAAACGGCTTGACGACCCAGTGCCAAAGCTTGATTGAACTTGACCGCACCGGGCAAGTCAAAGTCAGGCACCATTTTTTTCATGTTGCGAACCACAAAATTGACCAGTGCGCCCTTGGTTAGGCTCAGCATGTCTCCCATGGCGCACATCACGATGTGTTTGACCTGCGTGTTGGCAATGCACTTTTGCAAAGTGACCGCAAAGTTTTCAATGATCACAATGGCTTTAGCGCCTGAGTCTTTTAATTGATGCTCAAGTTCGCGAGGGGTATAAAGCGGATTGACGTTGACCACCACCAAGCCTGCACGCAAGATGGCCGCAACAGCCACAGGATATTGGGGGACGTTGGGCATCATGACGGCGACACGGTCACCTTTTTCTAAGCCAAGCGACTGAAAGTAGGCCGCCAAAGCTTGGCTTTTGACATCGGTTTCTCGGTACCCGATGTTGTGTCCCATGAAGCTGTAGGCGGTTCTGTCGGCAAACTTGGAGAAGCTCTCTTCCATCAAACTGACCAAAGAGTCGTACTGAGATGCATCTATTTCAGCGGGCACCCCCTCGGGGTAGCTGCTTAGCCAAACGCGATCTTCCATCATGCTGAACTGCCTCCTGAAGACTGAAAAAATGGTCAAGCCATGTCAAGGTTGGGTACTGACCTTAACGCCTGCGGCGACTTGGTCAAGTCGCTGCTGTTCTGCCAACACTTTGGCAACATAGTTGGACTCTGGGTTGGCATTGTCACCCCCCAAGTAAAACAAAAGGGCCTCGTCAATCGACCCACCCTTTAACTTCACGTAATCTTGCAATACAGCAACACCCACACGCAAGTTGGTCAAGGGGTCAAAGGCAGCAGAGGGGCCACCATATTTTTGGTACTTCTTGGCATGCACCTCGGTCATCACCTGCATCAAGCCCTGCGCACCCGCAGGGCTTTGAATATAGGGGTGGAAACTTGATTCAATGGCCATTACAGCCAATATCAAATGGGGCTTCAAGTCGGTTGATTCTGACAAGGTGTAGGCCTCGGCCACCAAAGCTGCAATGGGCTCCGGTGCAACTCTGTACTTCTTTCCCAGCCACGCAGCCACTGCCGCTTGTTTTCTAGGGATGTCTTTCAAATCAGTGGCCGTTGCACGGTCGGCCGTATTTTGCGGCTCCCACCATAAACTCAGTTGCCGCTCTTTGAGCCACTCGTAAACACCACTTTCTGTTTCACTCAACAAGTCTGGGCGAAACACCCCCACGCCCAAAGCCAGTACCATGGCCAAGCCCAACATGGCCAAACCACTGTGCATCAAACTCAGGACACCCCGGCCCACATCTCGCACAAAAGTGGTCAAAGCCAGTTGCAGTTTTTGCAGTGCGGTAGGACGGTTTGACGCATTCATGATGAGCGCAAGTATAGATTTTTAATCAACAGGGGTCGATCAAGGGATAATTCCAGCCATGAAACATCACAAAATCGTTGTGGGTTTGTCTGGCGGCGTCGACTCTGCCGTCACAGCCCATTTGTTGAAAAAGCAAGGCCATGAGGTGGTCGGCATTTTCATGAAGAACTGGGAAGACGATGACGACAGTGAATTTTGCTCGTCCAACATCGACTTTGTCGATGCCGCCGCAGTGGCCGATGTGGTGGGCATTGAAATAGAACACGTTAACTTTGCAGCCGACTACAAAGACCGTGTGTTTGCAGAATTTTTGCGTGAATACCAAGCGGGTCGCACCCCCAACCCCGACATTCTTTGCAATGCCGAAATCAAATTCAAATCTTTTTTAGACCATGCGATGCAAGTCGGGGCAGAAAAAATTGCCACTGGACATTACGCACGCGTTCGACAAAACGAGGCAACAGGCCTGCACGAATTGCTCAAAGGCTTGGACAACAGCAAAGACCAGAGTTACTTTTTGCACCGCTTGAACCAAGCACAACTGTCCAAAACTTTGTTCCCAGTGGGCGAGTTGCTCAAAACACAAGTACGTCAAATTGCAGAAGAAATTGGTTTGCCCAATGCCAAGAAAAAAGACTCTACAGGCATTTGCTTTATTGGCGAAAGACCTTTCCGCGAATTTTTGAATCGCTACATTTCCAAAGAACCTGGCCCCATCAAGGACCCCTCTGGCCGAACCATTGGCAAGCATGTGGGCTTGAGTTTTTACACCTTGGGCCAGCGCCAAGGCTTGGGCATTGGGGGCATCAAAGAAAAAGGCGCACAACGCGGGAGCGGCGAACACACCCCCTGGTTTGTGGCGCGCAAAGACATGGCTAAAAACATTTTATGGGTGGTGCAAGGGCATGACCATCCTTGGTTGTTGTCGCCGCAACTCGATGCGGCCGATGCCAGCTGGTGTTCAGGTACTGCGCCAGTGGCTGGGCACTATGCTGCCAAAACACGGTATCGCCAGGCGGATGCAACGTGTGCATTCACCTCGTTGCAACCCGCAGAATTTTCGTTGGCGTTTGATGCGCATCAGTGGGCTGTGACACCTGGTCAAAGTGCCGTGCTGTACGACGGCGAGGTGTGTTTGGGCGGTGGCGTGATCAACACAGCCACCACCTTGACTTAAGTCTTTTTACATCGAATGAGCAGCGCTTAATCGCTGCCCAGTGCCAGCTTGCTGGGTTGGCGTTTTTCAACCGCAAACCGAAGCAAGGATGCAGACCTGAAAATGCCGTGGGCAAATTTGCCATAAGGCAAGGTTAAAAACAGTGCCATGACCAAGCCCAAATGCAAGGCCAACAGAGAAGGCATGGCCACAGAGTTTTTAGCCAACATCAAGGCCAAACCCGTGACGCTGATAAGGAAGAGCAGCGCAATGAAGCCACGGTCCATGGGCCGTTGATTCACATCGCCATGGTTGGGGTCGCGTGCCAAATTCAAACGCCACAAACCTAGGGTGCCCAAAGCCAATGAAATACCGCCGACTGTCCCCAAGATTTTGGGCAGGCTGGTGAAGTCATAAGGTGCGGGCCATCCAAACACGTAGTGGTACAAAGTGGCCACGCTGGTGGCAGCAAAGCAAAGCATGAAACCGTAGAAGGTCAGGTGGTGCATGCGCTTACGGGCCAGCGTGAACGCATCGTCTTCGTTGTTGCAACCATCGCCGTGGCCACCGCCTAAGTATTTCAAGCGCAAAGCATCGTGAGCAGCCTCTGCGGCAGCGGGTGAGCTCAAAGGGGCACCGCTGGTGGCAGGCGTCACATCGGCCCAAAACTTGCGGACACCCATGCCCAAAGCAAACACTGCCCACAAGAAAACAGGCGCAAACAAGCTCACCATGAAGTTGTGCGGAAATATGGCATAGAAACCTTGCTGCGCATCACCACTGACAGGTCCCCACAAGCTGCCATTGCTTTGGATGGCCAACAACATGAACAAGGTAAGGCTGGCGGCCAAGGCCAATGACAAGGTGAGGCCGTTGCGCTGATAGAGTTTGCCCATGGCAGGTGGCCAAGCGTAATCGGCATAAGTTTGACCACGCACAGTGGCCATGGCCTTGGGCACGTTGATTGCAAACTCATGCGGCGGTGCATACTGACAAGCGTGCAAACATGCACCGCAGTTGTGGCACAAGTTGGCCAAGTAATGAATGTCGGCCTTGCCAAATTCCAAGCGCCTCGTCATGGCGGGAAACACAGCACAAAAACCTTCGCAATAGCGACAGCCATTGCAAATTTGAAGTTGCCGCGCAACTTCTTGTTCTGAACCGGTTAAAAGAATTTCGCCACGCGCCAAGGCAGTGGCTTCTTGTGTGAGTTGCTGTAGTGTTTGCATGGTTGTTCGATTCAAGCAGACACCGATGTGTCTAAGTCAGCGGTTCCCTGCATCACCTGTTGCGCCAAGGTGGGTACAGAAGCGGGCGTACCCAATGCTGCGCGCGCAGCCTGCTCGCCAGAGATGCGGCCAAAAGCCGTGCCAATGGTCATGCCCACGCCCGCGGTATAGCCCTTGCCTAACACGTTGCCGGCCATCATTTCACCAGACACAAACAAATTGGGACTGGCTTGGTTGTTGAAGCGCACAGCTGTGGTCTCGTCGGTTTTCAAACCTAAATAGGTGAAAGTCACGCCAGGCTTGACGGGGTATGCATAGAAGGGCGCTGTATCGAGTGGCAAAGCCCAATGTGTTTTGGCGGGCGTCACGCCTTCTGTGTGGCAATCGTCCAGCACGGTGTGGTCAAAATGACCAGGCACACACGCTTGGTTATAGGCGTTCAAAGTGGCCATGAAGGTGTCCACATTCAGGCCTAATTTTTGCGCCAACTCTGGCAGCGTTTGGGCTACGGTGCCAGCGAATACGGGTGGCATGAAGCGACCCACGGCTTTGGCATCGGTAATGGAGTACCCAACTTGGCCCGGTTGCTGAGCCACCAAGCGACCCCAAATGGCATAGCGCTTGGGCCAGAAGTCTTCGCCTTCGTCGTAAAAGCGTTCTGCGTTTTTATTGACCACTACACCCAAAGAAACACAGTCAATGCGTGTGCAAATGCCGCCGTCATAGAGCGGCGCGCGCGCATCGATGGCCACCATGTGCGCTTGCGTAGGATCGCCAATTTGATCGGCGCCGCGCTCTAGCAAATGTTTGAGCAGCGTACCTTGGTTGAACTTGGTGCCGCGAATCAGGAAGTTGTCGGCAGGAAATTCTCCTTGTGCGTTTTGGCCCCAAGCTTCTTTCAACCAAGGAATGTTGGACTCAAAACCACCCGCAGCCATGACACAGGCTTTGGCGGTGATGCGCTCGGTGCGCAAGACTTCACCCGTTGGTGATTTGTGCTTGACCACTGCCGCTTTGAAAACGCCGTCTTCAAGTTCGAGTTCGTTCACTTCAGCGTTGTACTGAATTTGAATGCCCAGTTTTTCGGCGCTGCGGAAATACGCATTGATGAGGGCTTTGCCGCCACCCATGAAAAACGCATTGGTCCGAGCGGTGTGCAGTGCACCCGACAAAGAAGGCTGGAAGCGCACACCGTGCTTCACCATCCAAGGGCGGCAGTGATGAGAATGGCGAATGGCCAAGCGGGCCAAATGCTCGTCTGTCAATCCGCCTGTGACTTTTAGCAGGTCTTGCCAGAACTCTTCTTCGGGGTAAGCCTCGACCAAAACATCTTGAGGCGCATCATGCATACAACGCAGATTGCGTGTGTGCATGGAATTGCCGCCGCGCCATTCGCGCGGAGCTGATTCCAGCACCATGACACTGGCACCTGCTTCTCGGGCCATCAGGGCCGCGCTCAAGGCGGCGTTACCGCCACCAATGACCAATACGTCAAGGCTCATCCCAGCACTCCGGTCTTTAGAACTGATAGCGGCGCAAGCCACCGTCGACAGGAATCACCGCGCCCGTGATGTAGCTGGCCAAAGGCGATGACAAGAAGGTCACCAAGTTGGCCATGTCTTCGGGTTCGCCGTAACGGCCCATGGGAATTTCATTTTCACACTGCCACTGGCGGTATTCAGGGGTGTAGTTGCGAAAAATTTGTTCAGAGTGAATACGGCCAGGTGGAATGCAATTGACGGTGATGCCGTGTGGCCCCACCATGCGCGACAAACCTTTGGCCCAGCTGTGAATACCCGCTTTGGCGCAGAACGCACCGTTCACGTGATCGGGTTCGCTTTTGCCAGTGATGTTGATGATGCGGCCCCATTTGCGCGCAATCATTTGATCGATCAGGGCATCGGCCACTTGGCGTGGACGGTGGAAGTTCAAGGTAATGGCTTCTTGCCAAGCTTCTTCGCTAACGTGCAAATCTTTGAAACTGCGTGAGCCGCCTGCGTTGTTGACCAAAATGTCCACGTGGCCCAGGCCTTGAATGGCTGCGGCTGTGAGTTTGGCCGCGGCATCTTCTGGGTAAAGGTCAGATTCAATGATGACCGGGCGATGACCGCCAGCGGCCACAATTTCGTCAGCCACTTCTTGCAACTTGTCAGCGCGGCGCGCAGAAATTGCCAATTGGACGCCTTCCGCTGCCAATGCTTTGGCGATGCCACGGCCAATGCCCACGCTTGCGCCTGTTACCAACGCCGTTTTGCCTTTAAGTTGCAAGTCCATGATGTGCCTTCCCATTGAATGTTGTTTCGATGGGTGACACTTTAACGCTGGGCAAGTGATGTTGCCTGCCTCGAAAAGGATTGGGGTATCAAAAAAAGTGATACCCCGTCGTTTGAAGCGCTTTCAGGACTTAGATCGGGCCCCTGTCCAGATGCCCTGGGAAACCAATTGCTGGGCGCAATCACGTAAAACCACTCGGGCAGCAAGGGCGACGGGCGACAATTCGTCTTCGGACAAACTGCATAAAACATTGACCCTTTGCACCTTGGGATCGGTAATTCGAGCCATGTGAAACCGCTCGGCTGCATCTGAAAATCTGGCCACAGCGGCCCAAGGCTGCAAGGTGGCACCCAGTCCTGCGTCTACGGCCTCCATCAAAAGCGCCAAAGAATCAATTTCCAACACAACATCGGGTACAAATTTAGCGCGCGCAAAGGCTGCATCCAGCGTGCTTCGCAATCCATGAGGACCGGTTGGCAAAATCAGGGGCTCTTGCTTCAATTGCGCCAATTTGAGGCTTGTGCCCATTTTGGCGCGCGTATTTTTTTTGGCACTGATGAAGAACAAGTCTTCTTCCAAAAGGGGCATAACGCTCCAGCGTCTGGCTGTGCGCAAATGAGGGCTGGGCAACAAATGTGAGTCAAACAAGACCGCTAAGTCGAGCTGCCGATCACTCAACATGCTGGTCAAATGGCCCGACATGCTTTCAACCATGTGCAAGCGAACATCTGGGTAACGCTCTCTGAGCGCTCGCATCAAAGGCATGCCCAAGACAGCGGCTGTGGTGGGCGCCATGCCCACACTGACGCTGCCTGTGAGGCGAGACTCTTGCGCCACGCGAACAGCTTGCTCGGCATGTCGAAGGGTCAGTTGGGCTTCACGGAAAAAAGCCACGCCAGCTTCGGTGGGCGTGACCCCTTGGGGTGAACGTTGAAGCAAACGGGTCGACAGTTCGCTTTCGAGCTTGGTGATTTGCTGACTTAAAGCAGATTGCACCAAATTTAAATCGAGCGCAGCCCGGCTGATGCTGCCCAACTCGACCACCCTGACAAACGCACGCAACTGACGAAGTTCCATGGTTCGTCCTAGCCCAACAGCTCAATCAACACATCAAATGGCATCATGGCCACATTGTGCCAGTGATGCGGGCCTGCTCGTTATTTAGCTTTGAACAGCACAAGGGGCTGCGTCAGGCACGCCCATCTTGCGCAAGATCCAGCCCATGGGGCAGACATTGCTAAAGCCAAACTGAAACAAATTGGCGCCCACAAATGCGGTGAATGCCAAAGCCCAAGAACTGACAAACAGGGGGCTGCCTTCAATGCCCAATGCCAGCGAGGTCATGATAAATAATCCAGCGATGATGCGGATGTAACGTTCAACAGTCATACAGACTCCTTAGGTTTAAACAACGAAAAATAGAGGACAGGAATGACCACCAGCGTCAGCAAGGTGGACACCAAAATGCCAAAGATGAGGGATACGGCCAAGCCATTGAAGATGGGGTCGTCCAATATAAAGAAGGCACCAATCATGGCGGCCAAGCCCGTGAGCACAATGGGCTGCGCGCGAACAGCGGCCGATTGAATGACGGCTTCTTTGAAGTCCATGCCTTGCGCCACTTGCAACTCAATGAAGTCCACCAACAAGATGGAGTTGCGCACAATGATGCCGGCCAAAGCAATCATGCCAATCATGCTAGTGGCTGTGAACTGCGCATTCAACAAAGCGTGTCCAGGCATCACACCAATCATGGTGAGCGGAATGGGCGCCATGATGACCAAGGGCGTGAGGTAGCTTTTGAACTGCGCCACCACCAACAAGTAAATCAAGATCAAGCCCACGCCGTAGGCGGCACCCATGTCGCGGAATGTTTCGTAGGTGATTTGCGATTCGCCATCCCACTTCACGGCGTACTCGCGGTAAGTGTCGCTGGGTTGTTGAATCCAGTACTCACCCAATTCACCTTGGCCTGGCAGTGCTGCCTCTTTCATATTGGCGCGAATGCCAAAGAGGCCATAGAGTGGCGAGTCTTGTGAACCGGCCATGTCGCCCATCACATAACTCACGGGCAGCAAGTCTTTGGTGAACAGCGGTTTTTGAATCACTTCCGTTTTGATTTCGACCAACTCAGACAACGGCACAAGTTGACCATTGGCCGCGCGCATGGGCATGGCCAACACATCTTTCAAACCCACCTGCGATTGCAATGGAAGTTGCAATCGCACTGGCACAGGCATTTTGCTGCTGTCATTGCGCATGTAGGTAGCATCGACCCCTTGCAAGCTGCCCTGCACAGTTCGCGCGATGGCACTGACAGGTATGCCCAGTGTTTCGGCACGTTGGGTGCGCACTTGCAACCACTGCCTTGGCGCATCGGCCTTAAGAGACGTGTCAACGCCCACAATGCCTGGCGTTTTGGCAAAGGCTTTGGCGACGTTGGCTGCCAAGGCCTGGCGACCCGCTTCATCGGGGCCATAAATTTCGGCCACCAGCGGGCTCATCACGGGTGGGCCAGGCGGCACTTCCACCACCTTGATGTTGGCGCCGTGCGTGGCCGCAATTTTTTCTAACGCTGGACGAAGGCGCTGGGCAATGGCGTGGCTCTTTTCAGAGCGTTGGTGTTTGTCTACCAAGTTAACTTGCAAGTCGCCTTGCTCGGCATCGGCGCGCAAATAATATTGGCGCACCAAACCATTGAAGGTGATGGGGCTGGCAGTGCCCGCATACGACTGCACATCCAAGACTTCTTTTTGCTGCGCTAAGAATGTGCCCATCTCTTGCAAAGCAGAAGCGGTATTTTCTAAAGGTGTGCCAGCAGGCATGTCAATCACCACTTGAAATTCGCTCTTGTTGTCAAAGGGTAGCATTTTCAAAATAACCCACTGCACACCCGCCAAGCCCACTGACAGGGCCATGGCCAGCACAATACCGCCCAACAGTTTCCAACGCTGGCGGCTGCTGTTTAAGAAGGGGCGCAAAATGCGGCCAAACAATTCAGGCAAACGCGCCGCAAAGCCAGTGGCAGGTGCATGCGATGTCTCATGCGGTGCTGCGTGAGCGTTGCCACCATGATGCGACTTCATCCACTTCAATGCCAACCATGGCGTGACGGTAAACGCAATTAATAAAGACAAGGCCATGCCTAAGCTGGCGTTGATGGGAATGGGGCTCATGTAAGGGCCCATGAGGCCTGACACAAAAGCCATGGGCAACAAAGCCGCAATCACAGTCAGCGTGGCCAGAATGGTGGGACCGCCCACTTCATCCACAGCCTCGGGAATGATTTCTTTGAGTGATTTACCTGGATACAACTGTTGATGGCGGTGAATGTTTTCCACCACCACAATGGCATCGTCCACCAAAATACCAATGGAAAATATCAGCGCAAACAAGCTGACTCGGTTGAGTGTGAAGCCCCATGCCCAGCTGGCAAACAAGGTGGCCGTCAAGGTCAAGATGACCGCACCGCCCACAATCACAGCTTCTCGTTTGCCCAGTGCCAAACCTACCAACAAAATGACCGAGGCTGTGGCAAAGGCCAACTTCTGAATCAGCTTGTTGGCTTTTTCGGCAGCGGTTTCGCCATAGTCGCGCGTGATGGTGGCTTCAATGCCTTGCGGCAACACGGTGTTGCGCATTTGGTCCACGCGTGCGCGGGCCGCACGGGCCACATCGACTGCGTTTTCACCTGGTTTTTTGGTCACGGTCAAAGTGACTGCAGGGTACATCTGTCCCTTCAAATCGACTTGCGACGTACCTGGCAAGTAGCTCACATATTGCTGTGCTTGTTGTGCACCCTCTTCAATTCGCGCCACTTCTTTCAAGTAGATGGGCTTGCCAGCGTGTACGCCCACCACCACATCGGCCACATCGTTGGCTGATTCAAAAAAGTTGCCGGTTTCAATGTTGATGCGCTGACCTGCTGGATTGTTCGGACTCATAACATGGCCCGAAGGTGCAATGGCATTGGCACCTGCCAGTGCGGCCTGCACACTCAGCAAGTCCAGGCCACGTTCACGCAAGCGCGTTGGGTTCAAGTTCACTTGCACCGCACGACCCGGTCCGCCAATGGTTTGAACTTCGCGTGTGCCCTTAACTTGCTTTAAGTCCATTTCAAGACTGCGCGCCACACGCTCTAGCTCCAAAGCTGAAGGCGCATCTTTGCCCCACAACGTAACAGCCAAGACAGGCACATCGTCAATGCCTTTGGGTTTCACAATGGGCGGCAAGGCGCCGAGGTCACGTGGCAACCAGTTTTGATTGGCATTGAGCACATCGTACAAACGCACCAGGGCATCTGTGCGCGGCACGCCCACTTGGAATTGCACCGTCAACACCGCCATGCCAGGGCGCGATACCGAATAGGTGTGCTCAATGCCCGCAATTTGACCTAGGACTTGTTCAGCAGGTCTTGCAACTTTGTTTTGAACATCTTCGCTGCTGGCACCCGGAAACGGTATCAGCACATTGGCCATGGTCACATTGATTTGTGGCTCTTCTTCGCGCGGTGTGACCAAGACGGCAAATAAGCCCATGAGCAAGGCCACGATGGCCAGCAAAGGTGTCAGTGCGTTGTTTTGAAACTTGGCGGCCAGTTGGCCAGCAAAACCAAATTGATGGGTGCTCGACTGTTGCTGCGTCTGATGCGCAGACGCCTGATGGGGCAAGTTATTTTGCGACATGTGCGCCTCTCATCCCGGCTTGCACAGCATCTATTGCAATCAAGTCGCCGTCTTTAAGACCTGCCCAAATTTCAACACCGGCACTGCCATGGTCGGCGCCCAAGCGTACCAACTTCATGGCAAAGCCATTTTCTTGGGCAACATACACAGCCGTAATTTCACCCCTGCGCAAGATGGCCGATTTAGGTACCAAGCCTTTGGCTTGCGCCGCCCCGGCAATTCGCACCTGAACTTGCTGACCTGGAGATGCATTGACAACTGCGCCTGTACGCGGCAAATCCAATTTGATGCCAATGGTTTGACTGATGCCATCGGCGTTGGGCATGATTTGCATGGCCACAGGCTTGAAGGTTTCTGATCCCGATTGAATTTGAATGTCATTCAATTTTGGCAAAGAGCTTTTCTGTGACGCTGGCCATTGCACAACAACGCGCAAAGGTTGCGGCGCATAGATCGTTATCAGCGGCTTACCTGGCAGCGCCAAATCGCCTGCTTGTGCAGATGTTTCCAAGACCCAAGCGTCGTAGGGTGCTGAGACTTTTGAAAATGACTGCGTTACTTTGGCCTGAGCTGTAGCGGCACCGGCGCTGTCACGGCTTGCTTGAGCCGCTTTGTATTGAGCCTCCGCCAAATCGAGGGCTGCAGAACTGACAAAGCCCTGTGTCTTCAATTCTTGTGTGCGCTTCAAAGCAATTTGCAGTTGGCGCAACTCTGCATCGCTTTGCTGCAATTGCGCTTGGCTTCGGAGCACACCCGTTTGTGTTTCTCTGTCGTCAATCGTGGCCAATACTTGGCCCGCCTTGACGCGGTCACCCGCTTTGACGTTTAAGCTGAGCACTCGGCCAGGAATTTGAGACGACAAGGTGCTTTGCATGACGGCTTCAACCACGCCATCGATGTCGCTGTAATTGGCAACAGACTTTTGGCCAACTGCCACAACTTTTACAGCGGGGCCAACAACTGCAGTGGTCGTTTGCGAAAAGCTTGAAGTCACGCCAAGACTTAAGCCAACGGCCAACGTGGCATTTATCAGCGTACGGCGTGATGGGTTTACAAATCTCTTTTTCATGTCGTCTCCAACGAAAGTGCCATCTTAACATATACCCCATGGGGTATACAAAGGCTTACAAAAAAGCCTGCAACTTGGGCAGGCTTTTGACTTTTTTAGCTGCGAATGTGGCTTAAAAAGGAATGTCGTCGTCCATATCGTCAAAACCACTGGCAGGCTTGGCAGCCGCCGCTGGGCGATTGGCCGGGGCACTGGCCGCTGGACGGGGCGCAGCCGCTGGACGGCGGGCAGGTGCACCACCGTCTTCGTCGCCACCGCTAGGGGCGCCCATGCCTTCACGGCCGCCGAGCAATTGGAGTTCGGTGGCAATGATGTCGACTGTGTTCTTTTCGACGCCGGCTTGGTCGGTGTATTTACCGTACTTCAGACGACCTTCCACATAAATAGGACGGCCCTTTTTGACGTATTCGCCAGCGATTTCGGCCAGGCGGTCGTAAAAAGTGACGCGGTGCCACTGAGTGTCTTCGACGGTTTCGCCAGAGGTGCGGTCTTTGCGGCGGCTGGTGGTGGCAATGCTGACATTGGCCACGGCCTGGCCGGAGGGAAGGTAACGAATTTCGGGGTCACGGCCACAGTTGCCGATCAGAATTACTTTGTTGACTGAAGCCATCTTATTTCCTTGAAAACGCTTGGTGTGTAGGTTGCAATTATGCTTGTTAGCGGGCCGGTGCTTCAATGGGTTCCATGAACCATGCAAGCAAAAGCCAGATTAAAGTGGCCAAGCCGCAAACCCCGAACAAAACCGTTGCGCCCCCAGCTTTCATGAGGGCACCACCAGCGGCGCCACCGACAAAAAAGCCCAGCGACTGCAAGGTGTTGTAAAAGCCCATGGCCATGCCGCGCGCATGAGGTGGGGCCGCACGCGAAGCGATGCTGGGTTGGCAGGCTTCCAAAATATTGGAGGCGGAAAAGAAAACGCACAGAATGGCGACCATGCACCACAAATTAGGCGTAGCGCCAGCCACCAACGCCAAACTGAACATCACCAGTACAATGACCATGGCCGAGCCTAAGAACACAGCGCGCAAGTAGCCTTTGCGCTCAAGGGGAAAGAGGGTTTTGCCCATGACCAAGAAACCAAAAGTCACAGCGGGCAAATAGGCCCACCAATGGTGCTCTTTGGACAAGCCCGCATCCACCAACATCTGCGGCACCGCCACCCACATGGCCAATAAAACAGCATGAAGAACAAAGACGCCCAGGTTGTTCCGAAGAGAAGGTATGTGCGTCAGCACTTCCCTCAAACTGCCCTTGGGCGCTGCAACAGGGGCGCTTGATTCGGGCGGAACGCCCCAAACGACCACGGCCACCCCACCCAACGCCAAGACGCCAGTGAGCATGAACAAACCCGACAAACCCGCCACGGCGCTGAGGGCGGGCGCCAAGATCAAGGACAAAGCGAACATGAGGCCAATGCTGGCACCGACCAAGGCCATGGCCTTGGTTCTGACCACATCACGGGTTTGATCGGCCAACAAGGCTGTGACCACCGCGGAAACGGCTCCTGCGCCTTGTAAGGATCGACCCACTATCAGGCCCATAAGAGAGTCTGCTGCAGCTGCAACAAAACTGCCAGCCGCAAAAATCAGCAACCCAAAGACGAGGACTTTTTTACGCCCCAGCTTGTCTGAAGCCGCGCCAAAGACCATCTGCAAGGCCCCTTGCGTGAGGCCATAGATGCCCATGGCCAAACCCACCAAGCCCGCATCGTTGCCGCCTGGATACTTGGCTGCCTCCAAGGCAAAAACCGGTAACACGACAAATAACCCCAGCATGCGCAGGGCGTAAATGGACGCCAGAGAAAAACTAGATCGCTTCTCCAAAGAGGTCATTTTTGACGCCACGCTCGCCTCGGAAGCTGCCATTACAGGCGTAGATGTGTTGGAAATTGGTGCGGTCATAGGTCTGGTGTCTTCCTGCCGATTGTCCCTGATTCGCAGCGATTTGCCCAAAAAGTCATGCGCAACTGAATAAATGCAGGCCCGTTTGAAAACTTGACTTCAACGCTCAAGTTTTTTTGAAGTTAATATCCACCCGTTTAGATTATTACCAACCTCACTGGAGTTTTTATGAAACAAACCAACCGTCGCGTTTTCATGATGCAAGTCGCTTTGGGCGGCTCTGCTTTGGCCGCCACCCAAGCCATGGCCCAAGCCATGGTGAACGAAAAAGACCCACAAGCCGCTGCTTTGGCCTACGCTGCAGATGCGACCAAAGTCAAAAACCCCAAGTACGCAGCTGGCCAAAAGTGCAGCAACTGCGCTTTGTACCAAGGCAAAGCCACTGACGCAGCTGGCGGTTGCCCTCTGTTTGCTGGCAAGCAAGTGGCCGGCGCCGGCTGGTGCAATGCCTACGCCAAGAAAGCCTAATTTTTTAGCGCTTTTGAAGCTTCCGCTTTGCGCTTCTGCGCACAGCCCTCAAAAAAGCCAGCTGATGCTGGCTTTTTTCATTTCAAGGGCACAAAGAAAGCTACGCTTGAAGTTGGGCAACAGACAGAACGCCGGTCTTTAGCGATAATCGAGGGTTTTGTCTGGCACCTCGATTTTGAACGCTCCCAACGCCCCCGCTAGTTTGACCGCTTTGGCAATAGCCAGAGAAAAAGTTCGTCTGTTAGAAGCCGAATTGGCGGCCGCAAAACAAGAAGCCGCGCAGACGGCCGGTGAAGACGGGTTCAGTGAATCTGATGCCAGTGATGGCGCCTACTTGGCCAGCGCCCTGCGCCAAACGCACATCAGCGTGCGCGGTGCGCGCACCCACAACCTCAAAAACATCGACCTCGACATTCCGCGCAACCAACTGGTGGTGATCACGGGCCTTAGCGGCTCCGGCAAATCCAGCTTGGCATTTGACACTTTGTATGCCGAAGGTCAGCGCCGTTATGTTGAAAGCTTGTCGGCCTACGCGCGTCAGTTTTTGCAACTGATGGACAAGCCAGATGTGGATTTGATCGAGGGTCTGTCGCCCGCCATCTCCATTGAGCAAAAAGCCACCAGTCACAATCCGCGTTCCACGGTGGGCACCGTGACCGAGATTCACGATTACCTGCGTTTGTTGTTTGCACGTGCCGGCACACCCTATTGCCCCGACCACAACTTGGCGTTGCAAGCGCAAACCGTGAGTCAAATGGTCGATGCTGTTTTGGAATTGCCCGAAGACACACGCCTCATGATCGTGGCGCCCATTGCGCGCGAACGAAAAGGCGAGTTTGAAAAAGTCTTCGAGCAGATGCAAGCACTAGGCTATGTGCGCTTTCGCATCAACGGCGAAACCTTCGAAGTGGAAAACTTGCCCACCTTGAAGAAAACCGAAAAGCACGACATCGATGTGGTGGTCGACCGCCTCAAAATTCGCCATGAAGCCGAAGCGCCAGCCCGCGATGCACTGCGCCAGCGAATTGCAGAAAGTTTTGAAGCGGCTTTGCGTTTGGCCGAGCAACGCGCCGTGGCGGTTGAAATGGACACTGACAAAGAGCACATGTTCAACGCCAAGTTTGCATGTCCGGTTTGTCATTACTCCATTGCCGAACTTGAGCCGCGCTTGTTTTCGTTCAACTCGCCCATGGGCGCTTGCACCACCTGCGATGGCTTGGGCACCACCGAAGTGTTTGACATCGACCGCGTCGTGGCATTTCCTTCTTTGAGCTTGGCCAGTGGCGCCATCAAAGGCTGGGACCGTCGCAATGGTTTTTATTTCAGCATGCTGGAGAGTTTGGCCAAGCATTACGCATTCGATGTGGAAGCTTCATTCGAGTCTTTGCCCGACACCGTGCGTCACGTCATTCTCTGGGGCTCTGGTGAAGAAAACATCAAGTTCAGTTACATCGTGGAGTCGGGTGCGTCGCAAGGTAAACGCGTGAGCAAGAAGCACCCGTTCGAAGGCATCATTCCCAACCTCACACGTCGATTCAAAGAAACCGACTCCAGTGTGGTGCGCGAAGACTTGGCGCGCATGCGCAGCCACCATGCTTGCTCTGATTGCAAGGGCACTCGTTTGCGCCGCGAAGCACGTCATGTGCGTGTGGGCGAAGGCAGTCAAGCGCGCGCCATTTACGAAGTGAACCATGTCACTTTGGGTGAGGCCCAAACTTATTTCCAAAGCTTGCAATTGAGAGGTGCCAAAGCCGAGATTGCCGACAAAGTGGTGCGTGAAATTGGTTCGCGTTTGAAGTTTTTGAACGACGTGGGTTTGAATTATTTGAGCTTGGACCGCAGCGCCGACACCTTGTCGGGCGGTGAAGCCCAACGCATTCGCTTGGCCAGCCAAATTGGTTCAGGCCTCACAGGGGTGATGTATGTGCTGGACGAGCCCAGCATTGGTTTGCACCAGCGCGACAACGACCGCCTCATTGGCACGCTTCAGCATTTGCGCGACATTGGCAACAGCGTACTGGTGGTCGAGCACGACGAAGACATGATCCGCATTGCCGACCATGTGATCGACATGGGCCCAGGGGCCGGTGTGCACGGCGGTCGCGTCATGGCGCAAGGTACCTGCGAAGAAATTTTGCAAGCACCTGACTCTTTGACAGGCCAGTATTTATCTGGCCGCAAAACCATTGAAGTGCCAGCCAAGCGCAATGCACCTGGCAAAGATTTCATTGAAATTGTGGGCGCCACAGGTCACAACTTGAAAGACGTGCGCGTTGCCTTTCCCGTAGGCTTGCTCACATGTGTCACAGGCGTCTCGGGTTCTGGCAAATCAACGCTGGTGAACGAAACTTTGTACACCGCAGCGGCGCGCAGCATTCACCGTGCACACGATGAGCCTGCTGCACACGAAGACATTTTGGGTCTGTACCACTTTGACAAAGTGATCAATGTCGATCAGTCGCCGATTGGCCGCACACCCCGCAGCAACCCCGCCACGTACACCGGTTTGTTCACCCACATTCGCGACCTGATGACCGAAGTACCTGCAGCGCGCGAGCGCGGTTATGGCCCAGGCCGCTTCAGCTTCAACGTTAATGCTTCCAATGGCGGGGGCCGCTGCGAAGCGTGTCAAGGCGACGGCATGGTGAAAGTGGAAATGCACTTCTTGCCCGATGTGTATGTACCTTGCGACGTGTGCCATGGTCAACGCTACAACCGCGAGACTTTAGAAATTTTGTACAAGGGCAAGAACATTGCCCAAGTGCTAGACATGACTGTTGAAGCGGCCTACGAATTCTTCAGCGCCGTGCCCGCCATTGCCCGAAAGTTGCAAACTTTGCTCGATGTGGGTTTGAGCTACATCCGCTTGGGCCAAGCAGCCACCACCTTGTCGGGCGGTGAAGCACAACGCGTGAAGTTGGCTTTGGAATTGTCTAAGCGCGACACCGGTCGTACGCTGTACATCTTGGATGAGCCCACCACTGGTTTGCACTTTGCCGACATTGCGCTGCTGCTCAAAGTGTTGCACCAACTGCGTGATGCAGGCAACACCATTGTGGTGATTGAGCACAACTTGGATGTGATCAAAACTGCCGACTGGTTGATCGACATGGGGCCTGAAGGTGGCTCTGGCGGTGGCACCGTTGTGGGCGTAGGCACACCTGAAACGCTAGCGCAAAACCCCAACAGTTTCACTGGCCGTTATTTAAAACGGCTGTTAGATAAATAAATCAGCTTTGCGCTGCGGCCTTTAAAACATCGCGTGTGCGCATGGCTTCTTTGCGCGCGGCTTGTGCAAAATCATCGCCCGATGACGCATACAAAATAGCGCGCGAGGAATTCACAATGACGGCACCCGTGGTAACGCCATTGCTTTGTCGATAACCGGCCTTGATGGTGGCCACCGCATCGCCACCTTGCGCACCCACACCGGGAATGAGCAAGGGCAAAGTGGGCGCCAAACTGCGCACACGTTCAATTTCTGCGGGGTAAGTGGCACCCACCACCAAGCCCAATTGACCGTTCAAGTTCCAAGGGCCTTGCGCCAACTTCGCAATGTGTTCGTACATCAAAGGCTGGCCTTCTACAGACGCCAAACGTTGGTTCTGCAAATCATCGCCGCCCGGGTTGGAGGTGCGGCACAACAAGAACGCGCCTTTGCCGTGGTATTTCAAATAAGGCTGCACAGAGTCAAAACCCATAAAGGGTGACAAGGTCACAGCGTCGGCACCATAACGCTCAAAAGCTTCTTTGGCATATTGCTCCGCGGTAGAGCCAATGTCGCCACGCTTGGCATCCAAAATGACGGGCACATGGGGCGCGTTGCGGCGCATGTGTTCCATGAGTTTTTCCAACTGGTCTTCGGCGCGGTAGGCCGCAAAGTAAGCAATTTGCGGTTTGAACGAAATGGCCAAATCGGCCGTGGCATCGACAATTTGCGCGCAAAAATCATAGATCTTGCTGGCGTCGCCCTTCATGCCCGCAGGGAATTTGCTGGGCTCAGGGTCCAAGCCCACGCACAACAGGGAGCCGTTTTGGCGCTCGGCGCCTTGCAGTTGTTCTAAGAAGGTCATGCCCAGATTTTAAGCGTTCAAACGCCATCGTTCATTTGCCCCTAAGATTGGCCTATGCACTCTCTCACCCCACGCCAATGGCTGATCCTGGCCCTTTTAACAGTCGTCTGGGGCCTGAACTGGCCCATCATGAAGATGGGCGTCACGGGCTTTCCGCCTCTGACCTTTCGCTTCATCTGCTTGTTAATTGGTACACCTGTGTTGGGCCTCGGCTTATGGGCCATGAAAGTGCCTTTTCAAATTCCTAGACTCTATTGGCGTGAACTGTTGGTGCTGGCCATTTTCAACATGTTCATCTGGCATGCCCTGATCATTTTGGCCGTGCAATATTTGTCCAGTGGCCGTTCGGCCATCTTGGGTTACACCATGCCCATTTTCTCAGCGCTGATTGGTGCTTGGGTGTTTAAAAATCAACTGGCCAAACGCGCCTGGGGAGGCGTGGCCGCCGCTGCCTTAGGCGTGGTGTTGTTGCTTTGGCACGAGTTGTCCAACCTCACGGGCAAACCTGTGGGTGTCGTTTTGGCCCTGATAGCGGCCAGTACATGGGCTTTAGGCACGCAATTGCTTCGCCGCACCAGCATCCCATTGCCCACCCTGACCCTGTCATTTTGGATGACCGCCATGACCACCGTGGTCATGGGCATTTTAGCATTTGCATTTGAGTTCGATCGCTGGCAAGAACCCAGTGCCACACACTGGGCATCCATTCTCTACAACGCCGTGTTGGTGTTTGGCTTTGCGCATGCAGCATGGTTTTATTTGGCGCGCAGTTTGCCACCTGTGGCCTCCACACTGAGCGTCATGATGATTCCCATTTTGGGCGTGTTCAGCGGCGCTTGGGCACTGAGCGAAACGCTGCATTGGCAAGACTGGGCTGCCATGGGTTTGATGGTGGTGTCGATCGCCAGTGTGCTGTGGCCAGCAAAGCCAGCAACAGCTTCAGCCTGAAATTCAGGCCTGAACCATGCTGGCCGCCACGCACAAATCGGCCCAAGCCTTGGCTTTGTCAGCTTGGTTGCGCAGCAAGTAAGCTGGCGGATACGTAACGACCACGGGCACACCTTGAAAGCTTTGTACTTCAGACCGCAACTTGCCCAAAGGCTCGGTGCTTTGCAACAGCGCCAAAGCAGCAATGCGGCCCATGGCCAAGATCACTTTGGGTTGCACCAAGGCCACCTGTCTGCTCAAGTAAGACGCGCAATGTGACACCTCGACTGCACTGGCGCTGCGGCCCGATGGCGTGCGGCACTTCAATGCATGCGTCAAGTAAACCTCTGAACGAGGCAGCCCAAGGGCCTTCAACATGTTGTCCAGCAATTGACCTGCAGGGCCGGCAAAGCTGGTGCCCGCTTTGTCTTCGTCTTCGCCCGGTGCATCGCCCACCACCATCCAATCGGCGGTGGCCGGACCTTCACCCAGAATCGCTTGTTGACGACCTTGGCATAAACCGCAGCCAGTGCACGACGAGACTGCCGCTTGCAACGCAGGCCAATCCATGTGCGCAATGCCCTCGGGTAGCGCTGAAATGTCTACTACCGGCACTGACATCATCTTGGGCGCTGGTGCAATGGGTTTTGCGGCAACCGCAACGGCTGCCGTGGCAAGACGAACGGGTTCAGACGGGGCCGTTTGCACAGCCACCGCTGGCTCGTATGCCGCTTGTTGCTTTGACTTGGGCATCCACACACGCACGCCCATCTCGGCCAACATGGCCCGTTGGCGATCGTCTAATTCGAAGCGTATATCAATGTCGTTCGTGTCAGTCATTGGCTAGAGTTTAGTGCCAAGCGCATCACCACCGCTGCTTCGCGTTGGTTTCTGCCGGCAGGATAGTAATCTTTTCGAACGCCCACTTGCTCGAAGCCAAAGGCGGTGTAGAGCTTCAGCGCGCGTACATTGCTCTGGCGCACTTCCAGCCAAAGACTGGTCGCCTGATGCGTATGCGCGCACAATGACAAAGCCTGCATCAGGCAGCGGGCCCAGCCTTGGCGCTGGAAAGCGGGCGCTACTGTGATGTTCAACAGATGCACCTCGTCCAACACAGACATGGCTACGAAATAGCCAATCCAGGCCCCATCAGTTTTCAAGCCTTGCGTCCAATTGCCCGCCTTCAACGCGTCTTTAAAGTTGCCCAAAGACCAGGGATGCGAATAGCATTGCTTTTCAATGGCCACGACCAACTCCAAGTCCATTTCGGTCAGTGGCGCCCACTGAACCGCGAGGTCGGTTGGCGTTGGCAACTTGCTCAGTGCATCTGATGTCATGTAGCGTCAGGCAGGGGGCTATCAGCCTTAGCCTCTTTGTTCTCTTTGGCTGCTTTGATCGCATTGCGCTCGGCTGTGGTTTGCGCCACTTTGTCACGAATGTAGAGCGGTTGTACCTCTTCTGGCTCAACCGCTTTGCCGGCAGCCCACAAGGCAGGGGCCAAACGAAGCAAAGCCAGTGCATGCGGTACTGCCGGTACACACCTTACAGTTGCGGCGCCTTGGGTTATCGATGCATCATCAAAGGCTTGTGAAAAGGCGTCGGGATAGACCTCAAAGCCATTGCCCGCCAACACATTGGTGGCAGCATGTTGCGTGATCAGCGCATGGGCCACTTGACCAGGTGGGCCAACCTGCAAAGGGATTGTGGTTTGCCACTGGCCCTTGTGGGCTTGCCACTCGTAAGCACCACCATAGACTTCGCCCATGCGAGCGTCCATCACAACACCCATGGGTGCGGACAGTGTGCCCTGCAAGCTGCTACGCGCGTCTTCTGCGACCACCATCAAAGTGTCAACAGGAATCACTTGCAAGTGTGCACCCAGCGCCAGCCCCTGCGCCACCGAACAGGCCGTGCGAAGACCGGTAAATGAGCCTGGGCCTTGACCAATCACCAATGCCGTGAGGTCTGTCAATTGCAACTGCGCTTGGGCCAACAACTGATGAATGCTGGGAATCAATTGCGCAGAAGCATTGGGGCCGCCTGTTGTATGCAGGTGCCAGGTTTGATCGCCATGACTGAGGGCCACCGACATCATGTCGGTACTGGTTTCAAACGCCAAAAATTTCAAATGCTGTGTCATGTCAAAAAATGAAATGGTGAACCACAGATCAAGGCTTGGCCATGGCTTGCCGTACGCCAAACAAAATGCCGCCTGTGACCAACGCCAAGCCCACCCACAAGTTCCAAGACAAGGGCTCGCCCAAAAACACCACTGCGCCCAAGGCAGACAAGCCTGGCACCAGGGCTGTGATCATGGTGGATTTGACAGGGCCGAAAGAGCGAATCATTTGGGTAAAGGTAATGCCAGAAATCACCACCGAGCCGACGCCTTGAAAGACGGCTTGAAACACAATTTCTGCCCAAGAAGCTTGCGACATGTGGCTCTCCAACAAACCCACATTGACCAACAACGTGTAGGCTGGCACAAAACAAACCAGAGCGAATGCTGTGATGGCCATGGTGGCTCGCACAGCGTCCAAACCATAACGGCGCACCGTGACGCTATAAGCCGACCAGCAAAGCGCCGCCGTCATGAACAGCACATCGCCAATCCAGACCACGCCACCTTCAAACGCTTTGAGCAAGCTCATGCCGCCCACCAGCACATCGCCGCACACAATCATCAAGAGGCCAATGGCGCGGTTCATGCCAATTTGTTCCCGCAAGAAGAGCCACATCAACAAGGTGGTCCAAAGCGGCAAGCTGCCCGGCATCAAGACCGAGGCATGGCCCGCTGGTGCGTAAAAGAAACCAATATAGGCCAGCACGGCGTACAAGAAGCCGCCAAAGAAGCCTGCCTGAACCGTGATGCGCAAAGGCAAGGGTGACAAGCCCCACAAAGAGCCGACTTTCTCGCCCCTTTGACGCTGCTCACGCATCATCCACCATGCCCATGGCAGCAAGATGCTGCTGGCGCCAATGATGCGCGCGCACGCAATGTCCAGTGGCAACAAAACATGCGATGCAGACGCACGGGCCACGATGATGAAGGATGTCCAGATGAGGACGGTGATCACAGCCGCCAGACGACCAACAGTTTGAGGGGAAAAAGCCATGCGCCAATGATACGTCCTGACTCGGTAGTCAATGGCACCTGAAAATCACAAGTGCATTGAGAGACGGCTAGACTTCAAGCATGCGCAAGATTTTCTTTTTCAAACCCATTGCTGCCATCTTGGTATGGTTCAGTGCCAGCCTCTGCCTCAGCTTGGGTGCACAAGCACAAGCACAAGCACAAGCACAAGCACAAGCACAAGCGCAAGTGCAAGTGAAAACGCCTACCGCCAAAGCGCCCAAAGACAACTTACCGCCCGGCATTGGCTTGGCTTTCAAGCAGGCCAACATTCCGCTCCATGCGGTCAGCGTCTTGGTAACGCCCGTTCAAGCAAGCCCGCAAGCACCTGCACCTCAACCGCGCTTGAGCCATCGCGCCAGCGCAGAGATGAATCCCGCCTCTGTCATGAAACTGATCACCACCTCGGCGGGTTTGTCGATGTTGGGGCCCGACTTCACTTGGCGCAATCGTGTGTTCGTAGATGGCCCCGTCAAAGACGGTGTGCTGTACGGCAATTTGTACTTGAAAGGCAGCGGCGATCCCAAATTGGTGGTCGAGCGTTTGCAAACCTTGATCGATGAGGTTTTGCAAAAAGGCCTGCGCGAGGTTCGTGGTGACATCATTTTGGATGGCAGCGTGTTCAATTTGCCGGCACGCAACCCCGCCAGTTTTGACGACGAGCCTTTGCGCCCCTACAACGTCGCCCCTCAAGGCTTGCTGCTGAACTTCAGTGCCATGTTGTTCAAATTCACACCAGACACCGTTCGCGGTGAAGCCAAAATTGACTTTGAACCGCCTTTGCGCAACGTTCAATGGCCCACGTCAGTGCCGTTGTCCAATGCCCCCTGCCAAGATTGGCGCAGCCAACTCAAGGCCGACTTTTCAAATGCCGACCAAGTCCGCTTTGCTGGTGCCTACCCAAGCGCATGTGGCGAGCAAAAATGGCCTGTGGCCTATGTGCAACCCCACACCTTTGCCCCCCGCATGGTGCAAGCCATGTGGCTTCAAGCCGGTGGCAAATTAAGCGGTCAAGTGCGCGATGGCATTTTGCCTTCTCGGTCGAGCCTTTGGCACGAAGCCCCCTCATTGCCGTTATCAGAGATCGTGGCCGACATCAACAAGCTGTCCAACAACGTCATGGCCCAACAGTTGTTTTTAACCTTGTCCAGCCAGCAGGGGCCAGGCAACTTTGAAGCCTCGCGTCAAACCGTATTGCAATGGTGGCAACAGCACTTGAAAGACCAAACGCTGCCTGTTCTAGAAAACGGCTCGGGCTTGTCACGCGAAGAACGCAGCAGTGCACAAGCCATCGCTGCGCTGCTTCAATTCGCCGCACACAGCCCCTACGCCAGTGCGCTGCAAAAGTCTTTGGCCATCGCAGGTGTCGATGGCACAGTCTCGCGCTTGAAAGACCGCTTGCCCAATTCTGTGGCCATTGGCCGCGCGCAGCTTAAATCTGGCAGCCTGCGTGATGTGGCCTCTTTGGCGGGCTATGCAGAAGGCTTGAGCGGGCAACGTTATGTGTTTGTGGTCATCGTCAATTACGCCAATGCCAACGCCGCAAGACCCGCCATGGACAAACTTCTGGAGTGGGCTGTCAGCGATCAAAAAAAGTCATAGCACGACTGGTAATTACCCCATCACCTCAAGCCTCACCACTGATTAAGATGACCTGAAAAGAACGGGCGTTCTTTTTTTTAATTCGTCTTCGAGACAAGCAAAGAGGTAAACGATGAAATCCATGACATGGAAACTGGCACTGCTTAGCACAGCTGCCGCAGCCATTCTGGCCGGTTGCGGTGGTGGTGGCGCCGATCAAACCAGCAAACTTGCCAACATCACATCCGTCAAAGTCATGGGCGACAGCCTGGCCGATAGCGGCGTGTTCAAAGGCATTCCCACCAACGGCCGTATCTTTTCTGTACAAGACAGCAGCAGCGAGCCCAATACCGTTTGGACTGAACGCATTGCCGCCTTGTTAGGCACACCCCAGCTGTGCAACTTCTTCAAATACACCGGTGCCGCCGCCGCACCCTTCTCGGTCGTGCCTGGCTGTTCTAGCTACGCTGTGGGCGGTGGTCGCATCAACAACATCAACCCCCAAACCGGCGCCGGTGCATCGCCCTTCTCCATCACTTACCAATTGCAAGTGGCCAGTGCTGCCGGCAATTACAGCAGCTCCGATTTGCTGCTGATTGATGGCGGCGGCAACGATGCGGCCGACTTGGTCGGCGCCTATTTGGGCGCGGCCAAAGATGGAGGCGCTGGCTTTGCGGCCATGGCAGGCACCCTGATTCCTGCTGGCACATTGGCGCCTATGCTGGCCGGTGGACAAGCTGGCTTGGCCCAGGTAGGCGGCGCCTACATGGTGGCCTTGGCCGACAAGTTTTACGCCAGTATCAAGGTTAGCGCTTTGGACAAAGGCGCACAACGCATTGCTTTGCTCAACATGCCAGGCATTACCAACACGCCACGTTTTCAAATGGTGCTGAGTGGCATTGCTGCTGCATACGGCGGTGGCGCCACAGGTGCCGGTGCTCGTGCCCAATCGGAGGCTTTGTTCAAGTCGTGGATTGAAGCCTTCAACTCACGTTTGGCCACTTTGGTTGCCAACGACAAACGCATCGTGCTGGTCGATTTCTACACCGCCTTCAATGACCAAGTGACCAACCCTGCTCAATATGGATTGACCAATGTCACCACACCTGCTTGCCCCATCACGGGTGTCGGCTCGGACGGCTTGCCCTCTTACAACTTCCAAACGTGTACAGCGGCCAATTTGTCAGCTATGACACCGCCCGCCGGTGCCACGGGCGGCGCTAACTGGTGGCAAACCTATGCCTTCTCAGATGGCTTCCACCCCACGCCTCTGGGCTATCAACTGCTAAGCCAATTGGTGTCCAAATCTTTGGCCACTGCAGGCTGGCTGTAATTCATCGCAAAGGAGAACTCTCATGAAAACAAAATTCTGCTTTGCACTGTCTGCCTTGGCAGCAGTCTCCGCACTTACACTGGGCACAAACGCTCACGCGCAATCTCAAGGCAGCTGGTTGGTACGTGGCGGCATCATGCAATTGGCGCCTCAAGTCACCAGCGGCACTTTGTCGGCACCTTCTTTGCCTGGCGTTCAAACCAGCGTCAGCAACAGCACGCAATACGCTGGCGGCCTCACCTACATGCTGAGCAACAACGTGGCCATTGATTTGCCTTTGGCCTTGCCCTTCAAACACAACTTGTATGGCGCTGGCAGCATTGCTGGCGTTGGCAAAATTGGCGATACCAAGGCCATTCCAGCCACCGTCATGGTGCAGTACCGTTTTGGTGAAGCCAACGGTATTTTCCGACCCTATTTGGGATTGGGCATCACCTATGCCAAGTTTGACAGTGAGCACAGCACAGCAGCCTTGTCTGCCCTGACAGGCGGCACGCCCTTGATCCCCACGCGACTTTCCATTGAGTCCAAATTGGCAGCCACCATGCAACTGGGTGGCACTTACAAAATTGACGATCGCTGGTTTGTAGATGGTGCCATTACCAAGACGCCGCTCAAAACGCGCAACACCTTGTCAACAGGTCAAACCTTGGACATTACCCTCAACCCCATTGGTATCAGTCTGGGTGTGGGCATGCGCTTCTAAGCTAAGCTGAACTGCACTCCTCTAAAAACACCCTTCGGGGTGTTTTTTTTCGGCCTCACGCCGCTGCGCGTTGAATGCGATCGCGCACACCTTCCCACTCGGGGGTATCGGGCGGTACTTCAATCCAAATGGTACGAACACCTCTTGCATCAAAGTTGCGAAGCACACTGAACAAATCATGCGCAGCTTGCGATGCTTCTTTTGGCATGGCGCGCCAATACAAGCCAGCACCCATGAGTTCTTGCGATGGTTTTTCAAAAGACCAAAGCGCCAAGTTTTGCGTGTGCGGGCCCAATGCCTCCAAGGCCCTGCGCCACTCAGCTGCACTCATCAAGCGCACTTTGGCGGTTGGCGCGTAATGCGATTCCAAAGTACCAGAAGCACGCGGCGCTTCTGTGTTCAGGGCATCTGGGTTGGCCAAGGCCAAGCCACAAGCTTGTTCGATGTGGGTGCGACTGATTTGCCCAGGTCTGAGCAACACGGGCACACCCCGTGTGCAATCAACGATGGTGGACTCAATGCCGACATCGCATTCGCCGCCATCCAAAATTAACAGTGAATCGCCAAATTCAGACTGCACATGCAAAGCACTGGTAGGACTGACTCTGCCAAACAAATTGGCACTGGGCGCTGCAACACCCCACACGCCTTTGGCTGCACAAGCCTTCAATACGGCAAGCGCCATTGGATGCGATGGACAACGAACACCGACTGAATTTTGTCCGCCAGCAGCTGCTGCCGCTTGGCCCTCACGACGCGGCAATATCAAGGTCAAGGGGCCTGGCCAAAATTGCGCCATCAACTGCTTAGCAAACACCGGCACTTCGCTCACAAAATGAGCAAGCTCTTCGGTGGAACCCACATGAACAATCAGAGGATGATTGGAAGGCCGGCCTTTGGCTTTGAAAATTTTGGCCACTGCGTTTTCGTTGCTGGCATCGGCCGCCAAGCCATACACCGTTTCGGTGGGCAAACCCAAAAGCTCACCGGCGCACAAAGCCTCTGCAGCTTGTTGCACGTGCGCGGGATTGTTGCCTGAAATGATCATGAAAGAGAATGACAGAAGTGGCTTGTGCGCAACTTAAAAAGCGTCAATGCCCAAAATGGCTGCCGCCTTTAAAGCAACTTCACGAACTTTTTCAACAGAAGCACCTGTCACATTCAAATGCCCCATCTTGCGTGCTTTACGCGCTTCGGTTTTGCCATACAAATGCAAGTGCGTGCCAGGCAAAGCCAACACGGCAGCCCAATTGGGCAATCGCATGTTGTTATGCGCATCAAACCACACATCGCCTAACAAATTGAGCATGATGGCCGCGCTGTGTTGACGGGGTTGAGTCAAAGGCAAACCCGCCAAGGTGCGAACTTGCAAATCAAACTGCGATTGGTCGCAAGCATCTAAGGTGTAGTGGCCACTGTTGTGTGGGCGAGGCGCCATTTCGTTGACCACCATGCTGCCGTCTTGCAACACAAAAAACTCGACGCACAACACACCGACATAGTTCACACCTTCGGCAATGGCGCGAGCCGCAGCGACTGCTTGCGCTTGCAAAGTTTCGGTCAGATGCCCTTCATAAACTTCTGTAACGGCCAGGATGCCCTCACGATGCAAATTGCGTTGCACCGGAAAATTCACCATCTGTCCATCGCGGCCACGCGCCACAATGACTGAGCACTCCAGCGCCAAGGGCAACATTTTTTCAAGCACGCAAGGCACTTGTTGAAGATCTTGCCAAGCTGTGCGCAAAGCTTCAGTGTCTTTGACGCGCACTTGGCCTTTGCCGTCATAGCCCATGCGGGCAGTTTTCAAAATACCCGGCAACAAATTGGCCGACACAGCGGCTTCTAGTTGCGCGGCTGTTTCGATCACCGCATAAGGCGCGCAAGGCACGCCACACTTTACAAAGTGGGCTTTCTCTGCCGCACGGTCTTGTGCAATGGCGACGGCATCGGCACCGGGTGAAACCGGGCGCGATTGAGCCAACTCGCGCAGCGCGGGTGCTGGCACATTTTCAAACTCGGTGGTGATGGCGGCACTGCATGCTGCCAACGCCTGCAAGCCAGCAGGGTCGGTGTAATTGGTTTGAATGTGGCGATGGCTGACTCGGCCCGCTGGGCTGTTGGCATCGGGATCGAGCACGGCTGTGAAGTAGCCCATGCTTTGTGCAGCATGCACAAACATGCGGCCTAACTGACCACCACCCATCACGCCCAAGGTGAGCGGTTCAACTGAGGAAGTCGAGGATGAAGAGGCGGCACTGCCACCAGGCAACAAAGACACAGAATTTGTCATGCCGTTCATGCCGCGCCTACGGGTGGCAAGGTCATGCCCTGTGCTGCAGCCGTTTGATCTTTTCTGAATTGCTCTAGTTTGGCTTGCAAAGCAGCATCGTTTTGCGCCAGCATGGCCACGGCAAACAGCGCCGCATTGGCCGCGCCCGCTGCGCCAATGGCAAAGGTGGCCACCGGAATGCCTTTGGGCATCTGCACAATGCTGTGCAGTGAATCGACGCCCTGCAAATGTTTGCTGGCCACGGGCACGCCCAAGACGGGCACCACCGTTTTGGCTGCCAACATGCCGGGCAAGTGCGCTGCGCCACCGGCACCGGCAATGATGGCAAACAAGCCGCGATCAAGGGCTGTTTCGGCATAACTGAACATTTCGTCGGGCATTCTGTGGGCAGATACCACTTTGGCTTCGTGATCAATGCCAAACTGTTGGAGAATCTGTACTGCGTGCTGCATCGTGTCCCAGTCGGAACTGGACCCCATGACCACGCCGATGCGTGTTTTGGCTTTGGATGCGGTATTTGTCATGTTTGGCTTTGCTGAAGCGTCAGAACGCAGTCGATATGATTTGAATAATTGTCTCTTCTGAAATTCATTTGAAACACATTTGAAATTCAGTTGAATCCTTGAATTTTAAGGTTTCGCCCTTAGGTCTGGTAAATATGATTGATGTCACTGTAGAAACTTTTGAAACCGAGGTCATTGCGGCCTCCATGACCACACCTGTCTTGGTCGACTTTTGGGCGCCTTGGTGCGGTCCCTGCAAAACCTTGGGCCCCCTCTTGGAAAAGATGGAAGTAGCCTACGGTGGCCGCTTCAAATTGGTCAAAATTGACTCTGACCAAGAGCAACAACTGGCCGCGGCCTTTGGCATTCGCAGCATTCCCACCTGCGTGCTCCTCAAAAACGGGCAGCCTGTTGATGGCTTCATGGGCGCTGTGCCCGAAGGCAAATTGCGCGAGTTCCTCGACAAACACGTGCCCGGCGAGAACGAGATCTTGGCCGAAGCCGAGGTTCAAGAAGCCGAGGCCCTTTTGGAATCGGGCGACTTAGAAACCGCTCAAGCCAAATTGCTCGAGGCCCTCCAAGCCAACCCTGAGAACGATGAAGCACGCTTCGACCTCGTCAAATTGCTCATCAGCATGGGCCAACTTGACAACGCAGAGACTGTTTTAAAGCCCTGCTTGTCTCAGATTCCCCTGAAGTTGCGCTTCGAAGCTTTGAAGCAATGGCTCGATGCCTTGAACTTTGTCAGCACCGACCCCATGGGCCAATGGCCTTTGGAAAAATTTGACGAACTCATTGCCGCCAACAAACGCGACTTTGACGCCCGCTTTGGTAAAGCCCGCTTGCTCTTGGCCAGCGATGACTGGACAGGCGCCATGGACGAGCTCTTAGAGATCATCATGCGCGACAAAAAATGGAACGACGAAGCGCCGCGCAAAACCATGGTGGGCATGTTGGAATTGCTCACGCCCGTTGCACCCAAAGGCGGCGCCGATCACACGGGCAAATCTGCGGGTGGCATTGAACTCATGGGCAAAAGTGCGGTGCAAGAAGACCCGCAAGCGGCCATGGTGTCGAGCTACCGTCGCAAGCTCAGCATGATGCTGAATTGATCAGCGCGTAGCGCCAGCCTGCGCCTCAATGAGGCTGTGCATGCTGCGAAGCATGCCAGCCATCATCAATACCTCACCCACCACAAACATGGGGCCGACCAACAGGCCCACCACGTCGTCTACAAAGGCGGGTTTGCGGCCTTCATAGATGTGGCCGACAAACTGAATGATCCAACCGATCACAAACACAAGCAGGCCTGGAAACCAAGCCGCATCAAAGATCAAATTCAGGCCCCAACCCGCAGCAGCCTCGGGGGTGTGGGCCAAAGCAAACAAAGCACCATTGACCACGCTGGTGGCCAAACCCAACAGAAGGTTGCCACGCGTGAGGTACCACAGGGTCGACAGCACCCACAACAAAGCGGCCAAGCTGACGGATTGGCCTGCGATGTCCAAAGACACCCAAGACAGCAACATGCCGATGGACAAAACAATCAAGGGGATTCCCACCAAATGCGTGGCAATGTTGCGCCGATCGCGGTGATAGTGGGCATATTGCACCATGAGCTCGGGCGCAGAGCGAAACAAACTGATCATGTAAGGCATCTCCAACAATCGATGCGCTGGCCCAAGGCCTCAGCCATTACCGATGACTGAATGGGGCGCGATGACTTAGCGGGTCAATCGCTGCAGCGCTTCTTCGTATTTTGCCGAGGTCTTTTCAATCACTTCACGGGGTAAACGAGGAGCTGGGGGCGTTTTGTTCCACGGCTTGCCATTCACCAAAGCGCCCTCGAGCCAATCGCGCAAAAACTGTTTGTCGTAGCTGGGTGGGTTGACGCCCTCCACATAGCTTTCTGCGGGCCAATAGCGCGATGAATCGGGCGTGAGCACCTCGTCCATCAAGACCAAGGTGCCATCGGCGTCCAAGCCAAATTCAAACTTGGTATCGGCAATGATGATGCCCTTTTGGGCCGCAATGTCGCTGGCCGCTTTGTAGATGGCAATGCTGATGTCTTTGATGCGCGAGGCCAGGTCGAGGCCAATCATCTCGACTGTTTTTTCAAAGGTGATGTTTTCGTCGTGATCGCCAACCGCGGCTTTGGCGGCAGGGGTGTAAATCGGTTCTGGCAGCTTGCTGGCGTTCTTTAAACCTGCAGGCAACTTGACGCCACACACTTGCTGACCTTCTTGGTATTCCTTCCAGCCACTGCCTGCCAAATAACCGCGCACCACGGCTTCAACGGGGATGGGCTTCAAGCGCTTGACCAGCATCGAGCGACCTTTGACTTGCGGCACCTCTGCTGCGCTGACCACACTTTCAGGCGCATCGCCCGTGAGGTGAATGGGGCACAAGTTCAAACCCTGGGGACCTAGCTTGTCAAACCAGTACAAAGCCATTTGCGTCAGCAACACGCCTTTGCCTGGAATGGGCTCGCCCATGATGACGTCAAAGGCGCTGATGCGGTCGGAGGCGACCATCAAAATGCGGTCGGTGCCTACAGCGTAGTTGTCACGCACCTTGCCGCGTGCGAGCAAGGTGAGGGATGTTAAGGCCGAGGTGTGTAATGCAGAAACTGTCGTCATAGTGCCTGCATTATCGAGCCAATTTCAGTGGACGACTTGCGCCAACTCACCTTTTGCGTATTGCGCAGCAACCACTTGCAAGCTGTGGCCTTTGATTTTGGCAGCTTGACCTTCGCAGCCAAACTCGATGTAGCGCTGCTTGCAAATTTGCTTGGCCGCTTCACGGGCTGGCTTGAGCCATTCGCGAGGGTCAAACTTGTCGGGGTTTTGCACCATGAACTTGCGTACGGCAGCGGTCATGGCCAAACGGATGTCGGTATCGATGTTGACCTTGCGCACGCCAAATTGGATGGCTTTTTGGATTTCTTCGACGGGCACGCCGTAGGTTTCTTTCATGTTGCCGCCAAATTCGCGAATGATGGCCAACAAGTCTTGTGGCACGCTAGAGGATCCGTGCATCACCAAGTGCGTGTTGGGAATGCGCTTGTGGATGGCCTGAATGCGGTCGATCGCCAAGATGTCGCCTGTGGGCTTGCGCGTGAATTTGTAAGCGCCATGGCTGGTGCCAATGGCAATGGCCAAGGCATCGAGCTGCGTACGCTTTACAAAATCGGCCGCTTGTTCAGGGTCGGTCAAAAGTTGCTCACGGGTCATGACAGCGTCGGTGCCGTGGCCGTCTTCCTTGTCACCTTGCATGGTTTCAAGCGAACCCAAACAACCCAACTCACCTTCGACAGTGATGCCCAATTTGTGCGCCATGCTGACCACTTTTTGGGTTACTTCGATGTTGTAGTCGTAGCTGGCAATGGTTTTGCCATCGGCTTCCAAACTGCCGTCCATCATGACCGAGCTGAAACCCAAATTGATGGCGCCCTGACACACATCGGGGCTTTGACCATGGTCTTGGTGCATCACCACGGGAATGTCGGGGTAAGACTCAACAGCGGCCTGAATGAGCAACTTCAAAAAACCTTCGCCAGCATATTTGCGCGCACCTGCAGAGGCTTGCATGATGACAGGCGCACCCGTTTCTTTGGCAGCCTCCATGATGGCCTGGACCTGCTCCAGGTTGTTGACGTTGAAAGCTGGAATGCCGTAGCCGTTGACGGCTGCATGGTCCAGCAGCTCGCGCATCGAAACGAGTGCCATGATGAAAGTCCTAAAGTTAAAAAATCTTTTTCAAGCCTTTGGGTTGCCACAATTTCAGACGGTTGGAGCCCATTCTGAAAACATGTAACCAGCTTGTAACTGTGTTCGATTTTAGCAAAGGAAGGGTTCCTGGCCGTTTTTTGTTGCAGTCAGACTATGATTTCGGACATGTTCTCCAAGCCCACGTCCGATACAAGCTTCAAGCCTCACATTTCATGGCGTCCAGACGCCTTGGTCAGTGTGGTGAGTTTGATGATTCTGCTGGCTTGGGACTTTTCGGGCGGCGACATGCAAATGGCCCAATGGTGGGGGCAGCCCACTGGCTTCGCGCTTCGCGACGATTGGTGGATGGTCAAGGTCATGCACGAAGGTGCTCGCAATGCAGGCTGGGTCTTGCTTCTTGCCGTCTTGGCAGGCATTTGGTTGCCTTGGGGTCTGTTACGACCTGTGGCAAAAGCCGAGCGCGTGAGCTTGTTTTTGTCAGTACTTTTTGCGCTTCTCAGCATCACCCTCATCAAAGGATTTAGCAAAACCAGCTGTCCTTGGGACCTGCAAGTGTTTGGCGGAATGGCCACTTACGTTTCACACTGGAACTTGTTTCAAATCGATGGCGGCGGCGGTCATTGTTTTCCCGCAGGCCATGCCTCTACCGGTTTTGCCTTCATGGCAGCCTACTTCAGCCTTCGGCACAGCGGCGCCCCAAGCGCGCGCTTGTGGTTGGGCTGTGCACTCTTGGCAGGCTTGGTATTGGGTCTGTCGCAACAAATGCGCGGTGCTCACTTCATGAGCCACACCCTGTGGACGGCCTGGCTTTGCTGGACCGTAGGTTGGTCTAGCCACTTTTTGTTCCATCACATTCGAGCGACAAAGCAAAGGGCGCAGACTTTCTAAAAAATCTGCGCCCTGTAAGGGCAGTAAAGCCCGTTGAAAAAGTTAGCCCTTACTCAGCGCGGCAAATCTTCAACATGTTGGTACCGCCTGGCGCACCCATGGGCTCGCCGCAGGTGATGGCGTAAATGTCGCCGGCCGACACGATGTTGCGCTTTTTCAAGTGCATTTCGGCCTGCGTCAAAGCCGTGTCGCGGTCTGTGCTGGTGTCCATCAGCAGGGGGCGAACATTGCGATACAAAGCCATTTTTCTTTGTGAACTGACTTTGGTGGTCAAGGCGTAAATTGGAATTTTGACGCGATGGCGGCTCATCCATAAAGCGGTGGAACCCGACTCGGTCAGGGCCACAATGCCTTTGGCATTGAGGTGGTGGGCGGTGAACAAAGCGCCCATGGCAATTGACTGGTCGATTCGGTGAAAGGTTTGACCACTGAAATCGGCATCGAGCTCGTGCTCTTCGGCGGCTTCGGCGGCCAAACAGATTTTGGCCATCTCTTGAACTGTTTCTAAGGGAAACTTGCCTGCAGCTGTCTCGGCGCTCAACATCACGGCATCGGTGCCATCGAGCACCGCATTGGCCACGTCACTGACCTCTGCACGCGTAGGCACTGGGTTGGTGATCATGCTTTCCATCATTTGGGTGGCTGTGATGACCACCTTGTCGTGCGCGCGGGCCAACTTGATCATGCGTTTTTGCAAAGCAGGTACAACCGCGTTACCAACTTCTACTGCCAAATCGCCACGCGCCACCATGATGCCGTCGCTGGCCAACAAAATTTCTTCCAAACGAGGGATGGCTTCTGCGCGTTCAATTTTGGCAATAAGGCCTGGCTTGTGGTTGTACTCGGCTGCAGCCACGTTGGCCAACTGCCGGGCCATTTCCATGTCGGTCGCATTTTTTGGAAAGCTCACCGCCACATAGTCGGCTTGAAAGCTCATGGCCGTCTTGATGTCGTCCATGTCCTTGGCCGTGAGCGCAGGCGCCGTCAAGCCGCCGCCCTGTTTGTTGATGCCTTTGTTGTTGGACAACTCCCCACCCAACTTGACCGTGGTGTTGACTTTTTCGCCCTGAACAGAATCGACCGTGAGCACAATCAGGCCATCGTTGAGCAAGAGCACGTCGCCCGCTTTGACATCGCGTGGCAGCTCTTTGTAGTCCAAGCCCACACCCGTCAAATCGCCAGGTTCGGAGCGTGAGGCATCAAGTACAAACTTGGCGCCGGGCTCGAGCATTACTTTGCCGTCGGCAAATTTACCGACGCGAATTTTGGGGCCCTGCAAATCGGCCATGATGGCCACTTCACGGCCAGCACGCGCAGCTGCTTCGCGCACCAGGCGCGCGCGATCGATGTGGTCTTGCGCTTTGCCGTGGCTGAAATTGAGACGGACCACATTCACGCCAGCGCGAATCATGGCTTCGAGCAATGCGGGATCGCTGGAAGCGGGGCCTAAAGTGGCAACAATCTTGGTGGCACGGGTGGGCATGAGTTCTTGTCTCCGATGTAATTTAATTTCAATTTTCCCACGAATTTGGTTACAAACCGAGAACAAATTATCAGTTGTCGGCTTTGATTCCGGCTTTTTCCACCACACGCGCCCAACGGCTTAGCTCGTTTTTAACCAAGTCATTCAGACGTTCTGGTTTCCCGCCCACAATGACCAGGCCTTGCTTGCTCATGGTTTCTTTCACATCAGGCAATTGCAACAAGCTGTTGATGTCGGCGTTGAGTTTGGCCACCACTTCGGCTGGCGTGCCATTGGGAACAAAGACGCCATACCAAGTTTCGACAACACCATTGGCCACGCCCAATTCTTTCAAGGTGGGCACATTTGGAAAAGCGGGTGAGCGCTCGGCGCTCATCAAAGCCAGCATGCGAAGCGCGCCATTTTGCAAATGCGGTGCCGCCGTTTGCAGCGCCACAATGCTGGCATCGACATGCCCGCCCATCAAATCGGTCAAGGCGCCCGCCGTGCCTTTGTAGGGCACATGCAAAAGTTTGACATTGGTTTCTTGCGCCAACAATTCCATGGCCAGATGTTGCGGTGAACCTGTACCGGGGGATGAGTAGTTCAAAACACCGGGCTGTTTTTTGGCGCTCTCTTGAAAATCTTTGAACGTGTTGAAAGGCGATTTGCCAGAAGTGGCCACGCCCAATGCACTGGTGCCCAACAGCACCACAGGCGTAAAGGCTTGCTGTGGATTGAAGGGCAACTTGGGCATCAACGCAGGAAAGGTGCCATGGGCTGTGGCGGTGACCAACACCGTGAGGCCATTGGGGGCGGCTTTGGCCGCCGCTGCCGTACCAATAGAACCACTGGCGCCAGCTTTGTTATCAGTCACCACCGACACTTTCCATTTGTCTGCCAACTTAGGGCCGAGCAAACGCGCCATCAGGTCTGCCCCTGTGCCTGTGGTGAAGGGCACCAGCAAAGTGACCGGGCCCGAAGGGTAAGCACTGGCCATATTTTGTGCACTGACTTGGCCGGTCCAAATGGCGCCGCACATGGCCATGGCAGCTGCAAAGACCGTCCCTCGACGTTTGAAGAACGCGCTTGAAGCAGAAAGGTGTGACATGCTGAATAACTTTCAAAGAAGAATGAAGAGGCGGCTTTGCAAGACCCAGAGGGTCTTGTCATCAGGCCTCACAACTTGGGCAATTTGCTTTTCCACACATTCCAAGGGCGCTCAACTTGACCCGCATTGGTTTCTGCAGAATTGCGTGCTTCGTCTTCAGACAAATAGATGGGCTCGCCGGCGCCCATGCCAAAGCTCATGCGCATGGCCTCGGCTTGCAGCTTGGCGTTGCCTTCTGTGTAATAAGCACGAAACACAGCCAGCTGAATTGAATTGGCCACCACCACATTGCCATGGCCGCGAAGCAAGGCCACCGTGTTTTGACCCAGTGTGTCAGCCAAAGATTCGCCAATGCTTTGGTTGCGAATCAACATGTCGGAGCTTTCGCCCAGTGTGTTGCGAATTTCAAAGGTGGGCACATTGCTGCCCAAGAAACCACTCATGTGACAGATGGGTCGCAGGCGCGCACCTGTCACGCCAAATGGAATGATGGCGGGTGAATGGCTGTGCACAACTGAATTGACATCGGGGCGCTTCTTGAAAATAGCACTGTGGATGAAGCGCTCCAAATACGATTTGCGTCCTTGGGCATCGTGCACATCACCATTCAAATCACATTCCACAATGTCTTGTGCCGTGACAGAAGCAGGCGCCATGCTGCGGGCAATGAAAAAACGCTCTGGGTTGTCAGGATGGCGTACGCTGATGTGACCAAAGCCATCAAACACGCCTTCATTGGCCAATATTTGATTGGCAATGGCCAAGTCTTCTTTGAGTTGGGTGATAGATGTGCTCATGTCGTTCTTTGTGGAGGCTGGTGAATTTATTTGGTTAAAAAAAGACGAGTCCAATGTTGATTCCACTTTTCAGCTTCGTCGACCACGATGCCAGGATCTGTGAGGACGTAATTGAAATTGTTCAAGTTGGATTTCACTTTTTGATTGGCGGGCGGCCGGCCCATGCTGTTCAGAAAAGCTTGCGCCTCTGGCGAAATAATAAAGTCTGCAAACAATGCTGCTGCATGCGGATGCGGTGCTTGGCGAACCACTGCAACTCCTTGTGGCCGCGCCAAGGTTGGCTCCATCGGTATCCAGTCGATTGGCGCACCACGTTGCTTCAATGACTGAGCGTTGGCGTTGTAAATGGTCAGGCCCACATCGGTTTCTCCGGCAGCCACCATTTGAGCCAAAAGAATGTGGCCCTTTCGTACGTCTGGTTTTTGATCAGACAGCTTTTTGAAAAATGCCATGCCGCGTTGCTCACCCAGCGAATTGACCAAGCCGCCCATCCACTCTGCATCGGTGGCTTCTATGGCGATGCGGCCTTTCCACTTGGCTTCGGTAAAACCTTCATAGTGTTTGGGCAAATCTTCTGGTTTCACTTTTTGGGTGTTGTAAGCCACCACAAAAAAGTTCACACGGTCGGGCATCCACATACGGTGCTTGGGAATCATGCCTTGCGGCAAGTCTGCAATGTGTGGGCTATGAAACTCACTCAACATTTTTTCGCGCGCCAAAATTTCCATCTCAGGACCGTTGGTTTCCACCACATCCACCACATGGCGCTTGGCACGGCTTTCGTTCACAACTCGCTGCACCACGCCATCACTCAGACCGCGCCAAATGGTCAGCTTGATACCATATTTTTTCTCAAACATCGCTGACAAGGGGCCAGACTCAGTGGGCGACAAAGAAGTGTAAAGCGTCAGCCCACCTTCTTTTTTGGCACGCTCCAACAGCCATGCTTCTCGGTCGGCTCCCTTGTACATGTAGATGGCTTCATGGGGGTTGGCCAATGCGGCAGCAGGTGCCTGCGCGCGCACTGTCGATGTCGCCAAAACCCCAAAAACCATGGCCGCCATCAAGGGCGCCCACTTGTTTTTCAAAGACTGTTCAAAGCGTTTCACAAGCTGTTGCATGAGAGGCTCCTTTAGGTTTTGCTCAACAAAGTTTTGATGCGCGCTGGGTTCAGCGGTGCTTCTCGCATGCGAACACCCGTCGCATCAAAGAAGGCATTGGCAATGGCTGCAGGGACCACGCGGCAGGTGGCCTCGCCTGCGCCAGTGGGCGGTGCCTCAGGACGGTTGATCAGCACAATGTCAATGCTCTCAGGTGTGTCCTTGATTTCCAAGATGGGGTAGCTGTTCCAGTCCACACTTTTAACTTTGTCGGGTGCAAATTGCACCTCTTCGTAAAGCGTGCGCGACAAAGCTTGAACCAAGCCGCCCTCAATGGTGTAACGCAAACCTTGTGGGTTCACAATCAAGCCACAGTCGTGCGCAACTGTAAATTTACGGCCCCAAATGCGGCCTGTTTTGCGGTCGACTTCAATCTCTGCCACCACCGCCACAATGGTGCCTGCACGCTGCGCGTACGCAATGCCGCGACCCGTTAAGACATTGCCCGTGCGATCGCGTTTTGAATTGCCGCGCGGTTCCCAACCCGATTTTTCGGCAGCCGCTTTGAGCACGGCAATGTCGCGGGGTGCTTTGGCATACTTCAATCGAAAGGCAATCGGATCATCGCCCGTGGCATAGGCCAACTCGTCGATGAACTGCTCGCTGGCAAATTGAATTTGCAAACCCACAGGATCGCGCATGTGTGAGGTGCGCATGGGCGAGGCACTGGCAATCAAGTCTGGAATGACTTCCCATGACGTTAACTTGTTGTCAAATGCATAACTCTCTTCGGGAATGCCAAAGGTCATGCCACCCTTAGGGGGCAAGCCCAACTCCATGCCAACCAAGCTGTCGCGAGGGTCGGATTCATTGCTATCAATGGTGGCTCTGGAAAAAGCGCGCGTGGTGAAGTCATATGCAACCACTTTGCCAGTTGCATCAATTGCGGCACGCGCACGGTGCACAGAAGCAGGCGCCTTGGGATCCCAAGCTGTGCCGTCGTGGCGCATGCCTTGGACCCGCACAGGCTGCCCCACCCTCTTGGAAATATAAGCTGCATCGAGCACGGCATCACCGGCATCGTTGCGGCCATACGAACCTGGGCCTTGTACCCAGATGGCCTCCACCGATTCGACCGGCACCTTTAACAAAGCCGCCACACCGTCTCTTGCATAGTGAGGTTTTTGGGAGCCTGTCCAAATCGTGATTTTGTCTGCCTTTACATCAGCCACCGCACTGGCGGGACCCATGCTGGCATGCGATTGAAAAGGCCAAAGGTATTCAGCCTCGACCACCTTCACAGCTGAACCGAAACTGGCCGCTACATCGCCATTTTTCTTTTCTTCAGTGCGCCTGCGGGTAGGTGCCTGTCGAATGTGTGCGTGCAGTTTTTCGAACTCTGGAAAAGGTTTGGGAGAGGCGCTCCAACTGACTTTCAATTCTTTGGCGGCACGCACAGCATCCCACTCTCGGGGCGCGACCACTGCCAAAAAGTTTTTCTCTCGCACCACACGTGCACCCTTGATGTGCTTGATGGATGCTTCGTCCACGTTCTCTGCCACGCTACCTGCCCAAGGTGTGCGAATGACCCGTGCGTGCAACATGCCAGGCACTTTGACATCGGCGATGTTGCCATCGGTGCCAAAAACTTTCCATGCCACATCGTTGCGTGGAATGGACAAACCCACGACCCTGTACTCTGCTGGCGTTTTTGGCTTGGCCACACCTTTCACATCCAAAGTGTTGCCGATCCGCTTATTCCATTCCACTTTGGAATTGAAGAATTTGCCCCCAACCAGTTCTGCATAAGTCACTTTTTGAGCGCGGTTGCCTTTGACAAAAATCTCACCATCGTCAACTGTCAATTGAGCCACTGGTACATTGAGTTTTTCGCTGGCCAAGTTCAGCAAAATGCGGCGCGCTTCAGCGGCGGCATTGCGCAAGGGTTTGGCGCCCGCCTGAATGCCAAGGGCACTGGAGGCGCCGCCTTGGTTCAGAGAAGTGGCCGAATTGCCCATCACAATTTTGACTTTGCGATAAGACACATCCAGCTCATCGGCCACGATTTGGGCAATGGCCACATCCAGACTTTGACCCAAATCGACCTTGCCGTAGTAAGCCACCACATTGCCATCGGGTTGAATGGCCACCCATGAATCGAGCTCGTCGGCATTGAGCGCGGGTTTGATGGCGCTGATGCTTGCCAAGGTGGTGCTGCCCGCAGAAGCTCCAGAAGTACCCGCAGCCGATGCCGCGCCAGCTGCCCCAGCACTTTGGGCCATGGCTTGGGTTGCAAAACCACCACCAGCTACCGACACCACCAAGGCGCCTGCTGCGCTCAGAAAATCACGGCGTGATGTGCCACTGTGGGCAAGAGCGGCATCTTCTGGCGTGCCGTCTTTTGAATTGAAAATGTTGTGCATGGAAACTCCTCAAGCCATCAAAGTTTGTGCCCGCTTGATGGCGCGCAAAATAGAGACGTGTGTGCCACAACGGCACTTCAAACCTTCCAAAGCAGTTTTGATTTCTGCATCAGTGGCTTTCGGATTTTTTTTCAAAAATGCAGCAGAGGTCATGACCCAGCCGTTGATGCAATGGCCGCATTGAGGCACTTGCTCTTCTAAGAAAGCCACTTGAACAGGATGTGGCTTATCGGGCGTTCCCAGTCCCGCCAACGTAGTGACTTTTTTACCCTTGACCGCAGAGACAGGCATGACACACGAACGAATGGCTTGGCCATCGACATGGACCGTGCACGCACCGCATTGCGCCAAGCCACAACCAAATTTAGGGTTGTTCAATTTCAAATCATCGCGCAACGCGTAAAGCAAAGGCATTTGCGGATCGCTGTCGATTTTGACGGGTTGACCGTCGACTGAGAAGGGTGTCAAAGCCATGTTGTCTCCTGTGTAATTTTTTAAACTTCAGTCAGCATTTCATCCAATGCCTGAACCAGTGCGCTTTGCAGTGCAGGGTCTTGGCTTGAGTGTCCTGCGGTGTGCACCATGCGCAACTGCCCCAAAGGCCAGACCTTTTTCAATTGCCACGCTGTTTCAGCGGGCGTCACCATGTCAAACTGCCCCTGCACCATGATGCCGGGTATGTCTTTTAAAAAGTCATTTGCATTGGTTGGCACGATGCTGCCTCGACTGCCCAAGTCGGGGTCGTGTGCAAACATGTGCGCCGAGATTTTGGCCATGGCCAAGCATTTCAAATCTTCATCGTGATTCACTTGCCCAGCGTAGATGGGGTCGCTGGGGTGCACGCTGCTAAGCGCATCCTCCCACGAACACCATGCGCGCGCTGCCGACAAGACTTGCACATCGGTACCCTTTTGCATGATTTGGTCGTAAGCCCTTAACAGCGCACTGTGCTGTCCATTGCCTGCAAGCAAGTCTGCGTCACCCAAGCCTGCAATTGTTTGAAGGGCTGCCACATAGTCTTGCCATTCACCTCTAAAAATTCGGCTGGCGCCGCCCTCTTTGTAGAGCCAATCGAGCTCATGGTCTTGTGCGGCAAACACGCCTCGCAGCACCATGCCAGTGACATGTTGGGTGTACTTTTTGACATACGCCAAAGCCAATGTACAACCCCAAGAGCCGCCACACAGCAACCACTTGTCAATCTTCATGAGCTGCCGCAACTGCTCTAGGTCTGACACCAAATCGGCTAAAAAGTTGTGGGTCGTTTCGGCATGCGGTGTAGAGCGGCCACAGCCACGCTGGTCCATCAAAATGATGCGGTAGCGGTGGGGGTCAAACAAGCGTCTAGATGTGGGCGTACAGCCGCCGCCTGGCCCGCCATGCAGAAACACAACAGGCCGACCCATTGGGTTTCCGCATTCTTCCCAATACACCTGATGGCCGTGACTGACTGCCATGTGACCAGACCGATGCGGCGCAATGGGAGGGTACAAATGGGTCATGGTTTGCTCACGTGGCCTTCATGCGTTCAAAGCCGTTCGGCCCAAACCCGCCGATCCAGGAAAGACCAAACTCTTGATGACCACTGGCACAGCACCCGAGGTTTCCAACATGACGCCAATGTCAATGAAATCCAATTCTTTCAGGGTGATGCCATCAATCGACAACACAGGGCTCTTGAGGTGCAGTTCCTCATGGCAATGAATGCCAATCAGGCCACCACAATCAGCTTCACCCACCAACAACAAAGGATGACCCTGCGCCAAAACAGCTGACATGCCATCGGCCACTGCACGACACAAGGCGTCCAGGCGATGGAAGGTGGCAGAACCTTGCCAGCGATAACACAAGGCCACCGCTTGATGCCCCTCGTGCAAATCCAAGCGACGTAGCGCACGGCGAATGTGATCTGCAATTTCAGGCACATTCAATTCATCGGAGGCCAAGTCAAGATGTGGTGCAATGACCGGCACATTGCGCAGCGGCAAAATACTGAAGGGTTCAACGTAGATGGTGCTGCCACTGACCTGCACCGTGTATTGCGAGGCACCAATGACAGTGGCCCGAATGCCCTGATCGGGCACCTCTAAACGAGGGCCCCAGGCTTCTGCTTTGCGGCGCACTGCCGCAGCCAACAAGGGGCCAAGATCGCCATAGGCTTGCGCTTCACGACCGTAAACGTACTCAGACACGCCGCCAGAAAAGGTCAACACATCGGGCATTTTGAGCGCGCGCAAAGGCTCCAAGCGCAGCAAGGACTGGCTGATGTTGTCGGGGTTGGAAGTGCCTGCAACTTCAAAGATACGATCGGCCATGCGATCGACCATGCGTGTTAGCTCTTCGTGTGCAACAGGCTGCCCCAACTGCAAAGTCACGCCCACTTCTTCGGCAAATTTACGACCCGCCTCTTCCAAGCGAACCAAGCGTCCTTGTGCATCCAAAGCCACAATGCGCGCACCAATGTCGACAGCCGTTAAATCGACCAACTCACCGTTTTCACACACTGCAATTTTGGTGGTGCCACCGCCAATGTCGATGTTCATGACGCGCGCTGTCTCGCGCACTGAACGTGCAGCTGCACCAGAACCAAATGCCGCCAAAGTTGTTTCTAGCGCATCGCCTGCACTCACCGACACAAACTTGCCTGCTTGCGCTGCAAACAAATCGGCAATGGCACGTGAGTTGCTTCGTCGAACGGCAACGCCCGTCAAGATCAAGGCACCCGTGTCAATTTTGTCTGGCGCAATACCTGCCTGTGCATATTGCGCTTCAATGAAAGCACCCAGCGCCACTGCATCAATGCTTTGGTCTGCGGCATAAGGCGTTAGCAAGACATCCGACTCATGCAGTACGGTTCTTTCGCTGACAATGTATCGGTTATCAAGCCGCTCAAGCACCAAGCGAGAAAACACCAAGTGGGATGTGGACGATCCGATGTCCACACCGACGCTGACCAAAATGATTTCGTCCTCACCTTCTAGGCTACGACGCACATTGCTGAAAAAAACGCGACCGCCCACTGGCACTTCTTGCGCAGCAGGCTGAGTCGTGGTTGGGCTCATTATTTTTTAGGTCCAAACTTTTCCATGAACTCGGCGGGAATGTTGTACCAATCAGGGTCCATGCGATCGGGTACGCTGTTTTTCTTTAAGAGCTCTTGGTACTCTTTGCGAATGTGCGGATCTTCCAACCAGTAAGGAATGGTGGTGCCGCCTTCTGTCACGTCTTGTGCGGTGTAGTCGGTGTGCTTGGAGCCTGGTGCACCAGGATCGCGGCCCGGGTTATGAGGGCCAAACCATGCGGTCAAGCGCAGCGCTTCTTCGCCCGAGCTGAAATGCTGGTGATACCAACGTGCACCACCGGGCGCGGCAGACACCAAACCGACGGGTTCGTAATCGATGCGGCGCACCAAATGCTCTTTGCCATCTTTCCAAGGTGTTTCGCCTTCGTCTTCAGGCCAGGTGTACGTGTAGCCTTTGCCGTTCAAGCATATGAGCACAGCCGCTGAGGTGTGTGCATGGGCTCTTGAATAACGACCGTTTTCGTGCTGACCAATCCAAAAGTAAAAACAGTTGTTGGTCATGAAGGGCTCGATGCGGCGATAGCCGGGTGAGCGACGGTTGTCCAAAGGCAATTCGCACTTCATCACATCGGGAATGAAATTGGTTTTGCGCATGGCCAAGCCGCGCACGGGATCGGCTTCGACCTCATCGCGTGCTTGGTAAAAATCGTCTGCGCCATTGAAACGATCGCGGAAAACGAAGGGGTTGTTGAAAACCGCTTCAGTGCTTTGCAACATGTTGAGCACATTGGGCGCGGTGGTGCCAGCCAACAACAATGCCCCACTGGAGGTGGCGTTCACAATGCGGTGCCATGCGTTGATAGGTATCGAGAACATCGAACCCGCTTGCCACTCAAACACGTGTTTCTTGGTGTCGCCCTCTTGCCAAACTTCTGTGGTGCCACGGCCTTCCACCACCAAGTAGATTTCTTCGTACATGTGCTTTTCGGGATGCAGCGCACCTGCACCGGGCACTTCGACCACATAGCAACCCCATTTGGTTTCTGTGCCATACAGTTGAATAAAGTGGCCTTTGCCACCTGTGCGCTTCCATGGCACCAAGGGAAGGTTTTGAACCTTGTTGATGCCCACATCACGGAACACCGGCAAGCCTTCGGCTTCCATGTAAGCGTCGTAAGGCGTGGGTTGTTTTTTGAAGACGCCGTAACCGGCTTTCTTGTTGCCAGCTGGTTCGTGCCAGTGGCTGGTGTCTTTATCGTGAGGCATGCAATGGGTCCATCTCAAATCAGTTGAAAGGCACTGTTCGATCGTTCCTCTATAAAGAACAGCGTTCTACTATGCTAAACCAGCCCCCTCAGAGCGTCAACAGGGTTGACCGCTTTTGAACCCTTTTGGGCTGTTGCTTTTTCTCACAACGCGCATTACCAAAAAGTGTTGTTATCTCACCAACCAAAGGGCTGGCTAGGGTATTCACGAATGGGGCGGTTTGCCAATTTTTCGCTTAATAACACCACTGTCTTTCAAAAGAGAACAGTGTTCTTCATGCCGGAACAGGCGGCTGAACCCCCCAGACCCCTGGGCTCAATGATTTCACTTTCTAACTCTCGGAGATACACATGACTTTTAAATATCGTGCACTGACATTGGGTTGCTTCGCAGCCATGG